>ERZ779626.149-NODE-149-length-46538-cov-19.531054_pt1 | contig 46538 bp, 43 predicted proteins | sample MGYA00514209_ERZ779626 | MGnify/ENA primary metagenome ERZ779626 (study PRJEB29562, sample SAMEA4376713) | mouse gut metagenome | isolation source: Cecum | study: EMG produced TPA metagenomics assembly of the A DSS colitis mouse model was used to assess the...
GATATGAGCACAAACACACTGATCCGGTGCCATCAGAACGCATTTCGGTACTTTGGGGGATACCTGGAGGAAATCCTGTACGACAACATGAAGCAGGTGGTCATCAAGCGGCTTTTGAAGCAGGAGGATTCCACGCTGAACCGGCAGTTTGAGGACTTCGCGGGATTCTATGGATTCAAACCCATCCTGTGCCGGCCGTACCGAGGTCAGACCAAGGGGAAAGTGGAGCGGACGGTTCAGTTTGTGAGAGATAATTTCATGGTGGGGATCCAGTACAACTCTCTGGCAGATTTGAACGGACAGGCCCTGGCCTGGTGCAACAAGGTCAATGGCAAAGTCCATGCCACCACCAACGAGATCCCTTTTGAGCGGCCGAAAAAGGAGGGGTTGAACCCCCTTACGCGGGAGCACATCATTAATAAAATCAACCTGAGGCGGGTACAAAAAGACTGCCTGGACAACTACGAGGAATGGGCTATGGCGGAGAAGCTCAATATTTTGGACATTTTGGACCATATCTTTTTGGAGGAAGCCAAATCCAAGCGGAAACGGGCCCATGAGAAGCAAATCCAGATGTCTGGTTTTCCCATCAAGAAGACTTTGGACGACTTTGACTTTTCCTTCCAGCCCTCCATTGACAAGCGCCAGATCGACGAGTTGGCCACCATGCGTTTCCTGGAAAATGCGGAGAACGTAAATAGGGCCCCCGCGCGAGCCCAGCGAAGCGGGCCGCGTGGGGAGAGGAGGAAGGAATAAAGCGGGCGTAGTCCTCGCCGCAGGCGGGGACGGAGCGGAGCGGAATTTCTTCCGGCAAGGTCCGCCCGGTGTGGGCAAGCCTCATCTGGCCTCCTCCCTGGGCCTGGTGGCGGCTCAGCACCGATTCTTCACCTACTACATCAACTACCATCAGCTTATTGAGCAGCTGAAAAGGCTCATTTTGAGAACCGCCTGCCGTATAAGCTCAAGGTTCTGTCCAAGTACAGGATGCTCATCATTGACGAAATCGGCTATCTTCCTATGGATATCCAAGGCGCAAACCTGTTCTTCCAGCTCATTGCCAGACGGTATGAGAAAACGTCCACCGTCTTCACCTCCAACAAGACCTTCTCCCAGTGGAATGGGGTCTTTGCCGATGTCACGATTGCCTCCGCCATCCTGGATCGTGTCCTGCATCACTGTACTGTGATTAACATCAAGGGCGAGTCCTATCGGCTCAAAGAACGTAAAGAATTTATGCGTCAGAAACAGCAAGTCGTAAATACTCTATTTCAGCAAGGCAGCACCTGATTTTTGTTTTCCCCCCGCCGAAAAGCTACAAAATTTCTTCGGCGTTTTCTTACAATTTCAGATCGGCGGTGACATCTATTGCGCTCCACTAGGAAAACTGCCATAGCTTCATCACTCCTTTGGTTGTGGATCTGTTACGCAATAGAACACCGTTTTGCCAGGGTTAGGTATAAATCCCTGTCCCCGGCAAAAGTGCGCCCGCAAAGCCGCATATAGCAAGGCTCTTTTTGCCCCTACTGCGTAACATGAGGGCATAAAAAAAGCGGCGTTCCTGTTCTCCCGTGTTGGGATAGAGAAACGCCGCGTATGCGTCGTATTCAGTTTTCATTTATTCTTTCTCAATGCTGTATGCTGGTGTTTGGGCTTGCAGGGTTCTGGACGGCATATCAAGGCTCTTTCTCCAAAAGTAGTAAATCGGTAGTAAATTCGGTTGCCCATATCCGCAAAAGTGCCTGTTTTTCAAGGCTTTGCAGAGATAATCAAGGTTGTTATTTAAAAAATCATGGCCTTTGCTGGGGTATTCAGTTGTGGTGTAGCTTGTGGGTGGTGTGGGTGCGAGACCTGCCGGTTTGGGAAAAACGTTTGCGGATAGTAAAAAATCAAGGCCCTCGGATTTCATTTTCCGAGGGCCTTGATTGCGTTGAAAACACTGGCTTGACGGGCAAGATAGCATTTTCACCACATGAACTTGGTCGGAGTGCGGGGACTCGAACCCCGGGCCTCCTGCTCCCAAAGCAGGCGCGCTACCAACTGCGCAACACCCCGATATGATACCTATCCAAACTTTGCCCACAAGCAGGCCGTGTGCGAAAAAACAAATACTGCATAAATCAGATACCGGCGCGGAAACAGGAACATAAATAGGAAACTATGTTTCGCAGAATGACCACCAGACATGACATACCGAATGCTTTGTCTCACCTTCGCTTGCTTGGCGGCCATCACTATTTCGCTGTTCGAAGCAAAAGCCTTCTTTTTCAAACAGCGTTTAACTATGTCCCTTATTAACCTTGTTCTACCCCTGTATTTAAAATTGCACATACTCATACCATATCAACACCGGGAAATTTTTCCACACAACATATTTTCTCTACCAGTGCAGTTCACATTTGCCTGTGGCATTTTTAAATTCCCAACGCAAGTAGTATATACTTTTCCCCCCTAATTCTGCCCTTCCAGTAGGAAACTGCCGATTTAATTTCAATAATTGTTGCTTGTGCCTGTCTAGTAAGAATACCTCTGCATCTCCTTTCGACAGTTGACAATCAAAGGTAAACTCGTATGTTCTGTCTCCATGGAATCTGCCCACATGTCTGACCCAACCAGTGCAGGAATCCAGTGTTACCCTGTCTGCATCTTTCCCTGGTCGAAATACACACAAAATTGCCTGTATGCTTTTTGATACCGCAAGACCTTTGATATACAGAAGATACATCACAGTGCAGAATAGCAATATGAAGAAGCATATCCACCAGTCCATGGCACGTCCTTCTCTCAAATTCTGCTTTATACAGTAAATTAGCCGATCATTCACTTTTTGACAACGCAATGCGCAAAATAGATGTGGGACTTAACCATTATACTTGATTGCCTTGCATTTTGCAAGTACCCATGATAAAAAGAAAGAAAATGTGGAGGAAAAATGCCCCGCATAGACCATAGCACAGCAAGACGGTACGCAGAATTGCCCAAGAAACTAAAGCACTCTATTGCGGGCCTGCCTTTTTTACCTCCCCCGCTGCTATTTACATGTTTCCTCCATCATTTTCTTGCATTTTACCACTGGCAATGACACTCCCGGCCCTTGTGGGCAGGATTTCTAACTGGGCTGAACCGGCGATGGAACGCCCTTCGGCCGGCGGCGCTTCCCCATGCGGCCGCGCACATTCCACTCAGGCGTGATAGCAGCCTCCGCCGATGAACTCGCGCATCAGGGATGTCTTGGGGATGTTATCCGCAGGAATGGGCAGGAAATAGTTTAAAAATTTCAGCAGCCTTTTGGACTCGATGTACTCCTCGCTGTCCCGGGGAACGCCGAAGAGCAAGGGCTGCACATAGGGCTTCAGCAGGGCCGTCTCATAGATCAGCGCGGAGTTGAAGATCATATCCGCGCTGTCCTGGAACGGAAAGATATTGTTCTCCTCACCCCGCCGGACGGAGGGCCACATTTTGATGGTGGCCTGGGCGCTGTAGCCCCGGGTCCGGGCGTCCCGCTCGATCCGCCGCAGAAGACGGGCGTCGGTGGAGGGGATGCGGTTGTGGTCGTCAATATTCAGCGTGGTGAGGCAGCTGATGTAAACCCTGTACTTGCTTTCCTTGGGAAGCGCGTATGTGAACTGATCGTTAAGGCAGTGGATGCCCTCAATGACCAGGACATCCCCTTCCCCCAGGGCCAGGAAATTCCCATTGTACTCTCGGATTCCCTTTTTGAAGTTGTAGGTGGGAATCTCCACCGTCTCACCGTTCAGCAGCCGCACCATGTCCGTGTTGAACTGCTCCACATCCATGGCCCCCAGGCCCTCGAAATCGTATTGTCCGTTTTCGTCCCGGGGGGTCTTATCCCGGTTTACAAAATAGTTGTCCGTGGCGATGGCGTGGGGCCGGAGCCCGCAGGCCCGCAGCTGGGTGGACAGCCGGTGGGAGAAGGTGGTCTTTCCGGAGGAGGACGGCCCCGCGATCATGACAAAGCGGACCTGCCTGCGGGCGGCGATCTCTGCGGCGATATCGCCGATTTTCTTTTCCATCATGGCCTCATAGGTCAGGATAATCGGCGTGGCCCTGCCCTGGGAGACGGCGATATTCAGCTCCGCCACATTGGAAATATTCAGCGCCTCGGCCCGCAGGTTGGAGTCGTACAGCTCCCGGAACACCTTCATGGCCGGCTTGAACTCCCCCAAACGGCCGGGGTCCTTCCGGGTGGGCAGGCGCAGGACAAAGCCGCTTTCAAACAGCTCCAGGCCAAAGCACCTGATATATCCGGTGTCCGGCACCATATAGCCGTAGAAATAGTCCACAAAGCCGTCCAGCGAGTACACGTTGACATGGGAGTTGATGCGGAAGCTGAGCAGCTGCGCCTTGTGCACCAGCCGCTCCTGCTTGAACAGCTCTATGGCGTCGTCGGTGCTGATGGAGCGTTTTTCAATCGGCAGCGCCTGGGCGGACAGCTCCCTCATCCGCTCCTCCACCCGGTCCAGCAGGGCCTGGTCCAGGGTAAAGGCGCCCAGCGCACGGATAAAGAGGGCCCGGCTGAGGGAGCACTCCACACAGATGCGCTCCACGTTTTCCCGGCCTGCCACGTCATAAAATGCCTTCAGCATCAAAAAAACCGCGCTGCGCTCATACGTCTGGATGCCCGGAATATCCTGGGCGGTGACCATCTTCAGCGAACAGTCCCGGTCCAAGGACTTGTGGAGCTCACACAGCTTTCCATCCCGGTTCACCAGCAGGATATCATAGGGGAAGCGCGGCTGGACATCCGCCGCGATGGTGCGGTAGGGCGTCCCTTGGGGATAGGCATATTCCACACCGTCTACCATGACCTCTATCATTCTCTTTTCTTCCATATGGCAGCCTCCTAATATATATGTATCGCTCCGCTTCTTAGAAGCTGTACCAATAGCCTTGGCACGGCTTCTCAGACCTGGGCCGCCTCAGGGGACGCCTCTCCCCCTGCGGCCGCGCCCTCGACGCAGGCGCTCCCCTGCGCCCCACAGGCCGCCCCGTCCCGGTCCTCCTCGTCCAGCACGCTCTCGCAGTCCTCGGGGTCCGGGTTCTCCCGGCGCATGGCCATGGCCAGCTTATAGCCCTCCGGGTCGTTGTTTATCAGGTACGCCATATCCTCCGGCGGCACCCGGTCCCCCCGCATGATGGACGCGGCGATTTTCTGGCACTTGTTCATCACCTTCAGCTTCTTCTCCATCGCGTCCAGCTGGTCCTTTGCCGTATCCAGGGCGCTGAAGCTGTCGTCCATGCGGCTCTGCCGCCGCTGCTCCCGCTCCCAGGCCAGGCGGCTCTGCTCCTGTAAATAGCCCAGCGCCTGACGGGACAGGGTGAGCTTGTCGGCGGCCTGACGGGCGGGCTTGGGCTGGACGGGGGCCGCAGCGCCCTTCCCCTCCTTCTCCTTGACCATCGCCTTGGTAAGCCGTTCGTTCCGCCGCAGCTCCCTGGTGGTGCGCAGCTCCATATTCCACACTCCTCTCATACTATATTACTCTATGGAATATATCGGCAAATCTCCCGTTTTTGTTAACAGGACGGAAAAATTTTGAATCGGGACGGGGCCCAGCCTTGCCAGGTGCTGGACGGCCTCCCTCCCAGGGGAAAAAGAGCCCCGCGCACCGCGCGGGGCTCTTATCCTATCATTTTCACCGTCCCGGAGGACACCACATGCCGCTTTCCATCGTCCCCGTCCACCGCCAGGGCGAATTGGCCGTCCACACCGGCGGCGGTGCCGGTTTGAACCGTCCCCTCCCCGTCGAAGGACACCCTCCGCCCCAGGGTGATGCAGTGGGCGCGGTAGCGCTCCAGGTAATCCCCCCGTTTTTCCGGGAAATCCCGCACCAGCTTATCCAGCGCCTCCAGCAGGCACACGGCCAGATGGTTTTGCTCCACGGGCCAGCCCTCCCCCGCCAGGGAGGCGGCAACCCCCTCCAGCCCCTGGGCGCGGAAGGTTTCGGCGCTCTGGTTCATGTTTATCCCCATGCCGGTCACCACATAGTCCGGCTCCCCGCTCTCCGCCAGCAGGGCGAACTCGGTGAGGATGCCGCACAGCTTTCTGCCGTTGAGGTACAGGTCGTTGAGCCACTTGATGTCCACCGGCGCGCCGCTGGCCCGCTCCACCCCTTCCCGGGCAGCCACCGCCACCCACCCCGTCAGGGTGAGCAGGTCGGCCAGCTCCACCCGGGGCCGGATGAGCACCGACAGGTACAGCCCGTCCCCACGGGGGGAGTGGAAGGAACGCCCATGGGTGCCCCGGCCCCCGCTCTGCTCCTCAGCCAGCAGGGCGGTCCCGGTGGGCGCGGCGTGGGCCAGCGCCTTCAGCCGGGTGTTGGTGGAGTCCACCAGCGGCTCCACCGTAATTTTCCCGGCAAACAGGCTGCCGGGGCCCAGCCGCGCGCTGATGTAGGGCGCGGACAGCGCCGGGGGCGGCCCCGCCAGCCTATACCCCTTCCGGGTGGACGACTCAATGGGCCAGCCCGCCCTCCGCAGCGACTCGATCTCCTTCCACACCGCCGCCCGGGTCACCCCCAGGGCGCGGCTCATCTCCTCACCGGAGAGGTAGCCCTGGGCCCCGGCCAGCAGGGCGGCCACTTGATCCCGTTCCATGGCCCGCCCCTCAGTCCTGCTTCAGGCTGTCGGTCAGGGCAAAGGAGATTTCCATCTCCTCCCCGCCCCGCACCACCGTACAGCTCAGCTCCACCCCCGCCCCGGTGCGGTAGAGCACCCGCCGCAGCTCCACCAGGGTGGCCACCGGCACGCCGTTGGCGGAAACGATGAGGTCGCCCTTTTTCAGCCCCGCCTCCCTGGGGGCGTCGCCGGTGACCTCGCCCACCTGGATGCCCTTGCGGCCATCCACCTGAACGGCGCTGCACTGTATGCCCATGGCGGGCCGCCAGCTCTCCCCGGTGGCAAGAATGTGGTTGACAAAGGGGAGGGCGTCGGAGATGGGGATGGCAAGGCCCAGATTCTCAATAACGGCAGCATCCTCCACCGCTTCCCCGTCCTCCCGGGACAGGCCGGTGATTTTGGCGCTGGTAATGCCCACCACCTGCCCCGCCTCGTTGAGCAGCGCCCCGCCGGAGTTGCCGGGGTTGAGCGGCGCGTCGGTCTGGATCAGGCCCAGGGCGCTGCCCGACTCCTGCTCGTCCCGGCCCAGGGCGGACACGATGCCCGTGGACATGGAGCCCAGCAGATAGCCCATGGGATTGCCCACAGCGTACACCCGCTCTCCCACCGAAAGCTGGTCGGAGTCCCCCAGCCGGGCGGGGGTGAGCCGCACATCGCCGGGGTTAAATTTCAGCACGGCCAAATCAAATTCCTCGTCAAAGCCGATGACCTTTGCGGTAAAGTAGCGGTTGGGATCGTCCAGCAGCAGCACCCGGACGCTGACCGTCTCATCAATGATGTGATAGTTGGTGAGTACATAGCCCTCGGCGGACACCACCACGCCGGTGCCCACGCTCACCCCCCGGAACTGGCTGGAGTGGGCGGCCTCCACGCACACCAGGCTGGGCCGCACCGCCTCATACACCTCCGGGCCGGTGACGGCGGGGCCTGCGGGCTGGGCGGACAGGGTGACGGACGGGTCCGGCTTCCCCCAGGGCAGGTCGTCGGGGGTCCAGTCGGAATCCCGGGGCGCCTCCCAGCTGGGCCAGGGGCGGGGGTCGCCGCCGGGGTCCTCATCCGGCCCGGCGGGCTCCATCTGCGCCAGGATATTGGCGATGCCGTTCACCGCCCAAAAGCTGGCCCCGCCCAGCAATGCCAGGCACAGCACCACGGCCACCGTGGGAATCAGCCAGCTGCGCGCACTCCGCTTGGCCTTGCGCGGAGGCGGGAGCGGCCTGTCGCTGGGCACCGGGGGCGGCTGGACGCCGGGCCCTTTGGGCCAGCGATAGTTGAGGTAATTGTCCACAGTGGATTCCTCCCATCCAAAAACGTTGGCGCTATGCTCTTGTCATGGTAAAAATAAACTTGGTCACCCCATCCTCGCTGACACAGGAGATGGTCTCCTTGTGGCTGTTGAGAATAGTTTTGACGATATACAGCCCGAGACCCACCCCGTCCCGGTCCGCAGAGCGGGAGTGGTCGGTCTTGTGGAAGCGGTCGAAGATCAGCTGCTGCTCCCCGGGGGGGATGGTCTCGCCCTGGTTGCTGATGGTGACGGTGGCCTTGGCCCCCTTCACGCTGACCCCCAGCCCCAGCACGCCCCCCTCCTGGGAGAACTTGATGGCGTTGTCCAGCAGGTTATAGCACACCTGGGTGATGGCGTCCTGGTCCCCCCACACGGGGACCGGCTCATCCTGGGGCAGCTGGGCGTCCACCTCCAGGCGCTTGGCGTTCACCTTGCCCTCCAGGGTGACCAGCGCCCGCACCAGGGTCTCACACAGGTCGAACTGCTGCTGGGCGGCCCGCTCGTCGGACTGCAGCCGGGACAGGTCCAGCATGGAGCGCACCAGCCGGGACAGCCGCCGGGTCTCGGAGGAGATGATCTGGAGGTAGTGCCGCTCCTGGTCGGGTGGTATGGTGCCGTCCAGGATGCCGTCGGCAAAGCCGGCGATGGAGGTCATGGGGGTCTTGAGCTCGTGGGACACGTTGGCGATGAACTCGCTGCGCCGCTGCTCGCTCTTGGCCAGCGAATCGGCCATGGCGTTGAACGCCTCGGCCAGCTCCCCCACCTCGTCCCGGCGGCTGCCCACGTCCACCCGCACGTCCAGCCGGCCCAGGCCGAACTGCCGCGCGGCGGCGGCGATCTCCTTGATGGGCTGGGACTGGCGCATACTGGTCACGGAGCTGATGATGGCCGCGATGAGAACAACGGCCAGGGCGGTGACCAGCAGGATGCCGGACAGGTCCCGCCACACCCCGCTGATGTTGGACGCGGAGGCCGACACCAGCACCAGCCCCTGAAGGTAGCCCTTGTCGTTGGTGATGGGCAGGCCCACCAGATACCGGGGCTCCCGGTACAGTCCGTCCAGCTGGTCCATCCCCACCCGGGAACCGTCCACAATGCTGGCCACCGTGGCGGGCGACAGCTCGGCATACTGGAACTCAATGAGGTCGGCGCTGCCGCTGGTGGCGTAGACGATGACCCCCTCCGGGGTGGCCACCATCACGTGGGAGTCGGACACCTTGGCCACCGAGCTGAGGTATTTCTGGAACGCCGGGGTCTGCCACACCAGCTTGCCGCCGGACTCCACCGAGTCGGAGGTGAACTGGGCGATATACCTGGCGTTGCGCTCCAGGGTGTCCTTTTTTTCCCGGATCGTATACTGGTAGCTCAGCGTAGCGAAGGACGCGCCCAGCATGAGGAAGGACAGCAGCACCATGCCCACCATGGTGGCGAACTGGCGGCCGTACATGGTTTTCATCCGTTGGCAACCTCAAACTTGTAGCCCACGCCCCACACGGTTTTCAAACTCCACTGCTCGGAAACCCCCTCCAGCTTCTCCCGCAGGCGCTTGATGTGTACATCCACCGTCCGGGAGTCGCCGAAGTAGTCAAAGCCCCACACCTCATCCAAAAGCTGGTTACGGGTGAATACCCGGTTGGGGGCGGCCGCCAGGTGGTAGAGCAGCTCCAGCTCCTTGGGCGGGGTGTCCACCCGCCTGCCGTCCACCAGCAGCTCATAGGAGTCCAGGTTGACCACCAGCTTGTCGAAGCTGAGCCGTTTTTCCGGCTGCTCCTCCTCGCCGAAGCGGCGCAGGACCGCGTGCACCCGGGCCAGCACCTCCTTCGTCTCGAAAGGCTTGGTGATATAGTCGTCCGCCCCCATTTCCAGGCCGGATACCTTGTCCTCCAGCTCCCCCTTCGCGGTGAGCATGATGATGGGCACCTTGGAGGTCTCCCGGATCTTCCGGCACACGGACCAGCCATCCATGGAGGGAAGCATGATGTCCAGCATCACCAGGTCGGGCTGGACGGCGTGGAACTTCTCCAGCCCCTCCAGGCCGTCCCCGGCCACATGGCAGGTCATGCCCTCCTTCTCCAGGTACAGCCGGATCAGGTCGGCGATATTCTTGTCGTCCTCAACGATGAGAATACTGCGGGGCATTAGGATACACCCTTTCCTTTCAATATGCGCTGAGCCGTCGTGAGCAGGCAAGGCGCAGCGCCATCAGATTATTCTCCTGCCATTATACGTCGAACGCTGCAAAATTTCCAGAGAAATTTGTGAACAACGGAAAATTACAACACGTGGGATCGGTCCACCCCAATAGACGGGCGGCAGTCCGGCTCCCGCCGCGCCAGCTTTTCCGCCAGCGCCTCCCGCACCTGCCGGTCGGACAGGGCCACGTCGTAGGGCACCACCACGTCGAAGGACACCTCCCCCTCCCCGCCCCGGCGGAAGTCGTGGATGGTGGCGGCGGGGTCGATCTCCCGGGCCAGCCCCTCCGCCAGCGCCCGCAGCCGGTCCGAGCAGGGGTCGCCTGCGTCCACCGGGTCCAGATGGATCACCGCCTCCAGCCCAAAGCGTTCCTTCAACTCCCGCTCCGCCCGGTCGATGACGTCGTGGAGCTCCACCAAAGAGCCGTCGGCGGGCACCTCGGCGTGGACGGACATCATCCGCCGCCCGGGGCCGTAGTCGTGAACCACCAGGTCGTGGAGGCCCAGAATCTGGGGATGGCCCAGCACCAGCTTTTCGATATCCGCCACCATGGCCGGGTCAGGAGGCGTGCCCAGCAGGGGATCCAGGGTGTCCCGGGCGGCCTCCCAGCCGGTGCGCAGAATCAGCGCCGCCACCAGCAGCCCCAGCCAGCCGTCCAGCTGCACATGGAAAAAGTGGGACGCCGCCAGCCCCGCCAGCACCGCCGAAGTGGCCAGCACGTCCGACCGGGCATCCGCCGCGGCGGCGGCCAGGGTGGGGGAGTGGGCCCGCCGCCCCATGGCGGCGTAAAACCAGCCCATCCACAGCTTCACCCCGATGGACAGCCCCAGCAGCGCCACCGCCAGCACACTGAATACGGCGGGCTCCGGGCGCAGGATCTTCCCCACCGACCCCTGGACCAGCTCCACCCCCACCAGCAGGATCAGCAGGGACACCGCCAGCCCCGCCAGGTACTCGATGCGGCCATGGCCAAAGGGGTGGCGCTCGTCCGCCCGCTGGGCGGCCAGCTTGAACCCCGCCAGTGTCACCGCCGACCCGGCGGCGTCGGACAGGTTGTTGAAGGCGTCGGCGGTCACCGAAATGGCCCCGGTGAGCAGCCCCGCGCACAGCTTGACGGCGAACAGCAGCAGGTTGAGCCCCAGTCCCACTCCCCCGGCCAGCAGCCCGCAGCCCTTCCGGGCCTCCGGGTCGTCCGGCTGTCCGTAATGGGGGATGAGGCGGCCCAGAATGGCGTCCAGCATGAAAGAACCTCCCATGATTGATATCTGATCAATATACGCAAAAACGGCGCGGATCATAACCTCCGCCCGTCAATTCCCCTCCATCAGCTCCCTGGCCTGCTTGCCGGTGACCTGCTCGGGGACCAGCTCCACCATCAAAAACCGCTCCCAGGAGCCGTCGATCTCCGCCGCCATGGCCTCGGGGAAGCCGGGACGGTATTTCTCCGCCAGCGCCTCAATGGCCCGGCGCTTTTCCGCCGGGTCCCCAATCAACCGCGCCCGGCCAAAGACGATCACCGAGCGGTAATAGGTGGTATACTCCTCCGGCACCACCTGGTCCCGGTCAATCACGCAGAAGGACGCCCGCTCCTCCCGCCGGACGGCGTCCAGCTTGTGGCCCGCCAGGGCGAAGTGGAACAGCACCCGCCCGTCCCTCCACACGTAGCTCAGCGGCACGGCGTAGGGCCAGCCGTCCTCTCCGGCCACCGCCAGCACGCCGGAGGTCCCCCGGTTCAAAATCTCATGGCACTGCTCCCGGGTCAGGGCCTGCTTAAACCTGCGCATCTCTCTCATGGTGTTCTCCTCCACGGATTTGTATTTTAGGGGCAAATCAACAACATATGACGGAAAAAGGCCCTCCGCTGGGGCATGGCGGCAATGTTCAAGCAAGCCCAGCCAGCCCTCCCTGGAAAGACTGCCTGGACGGGACGCCCAGGCAGTTTGTAGGGTGTATTCACGCTCCCATTGGCCGCGCGGCCGGGAAAATAAGTCCTCCGACTCCGGGAAAAACCAACCCCACTGCGCGGGTCTTGGGCTTTTACCTTCGCTCCGCTCCAAGCGTCCCTATGCGCCTGCCGCCGCGCTATGCTATGAACTGGGACGGCAGGCCCGCACGATGGACAGGGGCGGCGCCGGCCTTGGCAGCCTCATGTAAAACTCCATCCGGGGGTTCCTGGGCTCCCGCAGTTCAAAGCCGTCCACGTCCCGCATCATAGGCGCACTCATGAGAAAGGCGGGCACACCGGGGCCCACCACCTCGATCTCATCCCCGGCGGCGAACTTGTTGCGCAGGGACAGCCTGGCGTTTCCCAGCCCGTCGCAGCTCTCCACCACGGCCAGCACCTGCCAGTCCCGGACATACCGGGCGGAGTCGGTGTACTGCCCCGGCTGGCCGAACCAGAAGCCGGTGGAGTAGTGGCGATGGCTCACCTTGTCCACCTCGGCGCGCCAGGCGGGGTCCAGGGGCCTTCCCTCCGCCGCCGCGTCCACCCCATGGCGATAGGCCGCGGCGGTCATGGCGGCGTAGTAGGCGCTCTTGGCACGCCCCTCGATTTTCAGCGAGTCCACCCCGGCCCGGAGCAGCTCCGGGATGTGGTCGATCATGCACATGTCCCGGCTGTTCATGATGAAGGTCTCCCCGTTCTCCTCGAACACGGGGAAGTATTCCCCGGGGCGCTTTTCCTCCATCAGCGCGTACTGGTAGCGGCAGGGCTGGGCGCAGGCCCCCCGGGAGGCGTCCCGCCCGGTCATATAGTTGCTGAGCAGGCACCGTCCCGACCAGCTCACGCACATGGCCCCGTGGACAAAGCACTCCACCTCCAGCCCCCTGGGGGCCTTGGCCTTCAGCTCCGCCACCTCGTCCAGGGACAGCTCCCGGGCCAGGATCACCCGGGAAGCCCCCAGCTCATGCCACACCCGGGCCGCCTCGTAGTTGGTGATGCCCGTCTGGGTGGACATGTGCACCTGGACGTGGGGGGCATGGCGCTTGCAAAGGTCCAGCACCTCCACCCCGGCTGCAATCACCGCATCCGCCCCGATGGAATCCAGATACTCCAGGTATTCGGGCAGCTGGGCCGCCTCGTGGTTGCGGGCCAGGGTATTGCAGGTCACGTGGACCCGCACCCCCTTGGCGTGGGCCGCCTCCACCGCAGCCGCCAGTCCCTCCCGGTCAAAATTCCCGGCAAAGGCCCGCATCCCGAAGGCGTTCCCGGCCAGGTACACCGCGTCCGCCCCATAGGCCAGGGCCATGTCCAGCCGCTCCCGGTCCCCGGCAGGGCACAGCAGCTCCGGCTTAGCCGCCATTGCCCTGGTAGCGCTGCACCAGCGCGTCGTGCTCGGCGTAGGTGCGGCTGTACTCGTGCTGCTTGGTCTCGGGGTTGAGGACATAGTAATAATAGTTGGTGTCCGCCGGGTTCATGGCGGCCAGCAGCGAGGTCATGCCCGGATTGGAGATGGGGCCGGCGGGCAGCCCCTTGTACAGATAGGTGTTGTAGGGGGAGTCGATGGCCCGGTCGGCCACCGTGGGCACCTTGCCCCCGTTGAGGTAGACCAGGGTGGCGTCGATCTGGAGGTAGCCCACCGTCTCCGCCGCCGGGTTCTCCAGGCGGTTGTAAATGACGGAGGCGATGCTCCGGTAGTCGTTGCGCTCGTCGTTGTTGGTGCCGTCGGTCTCCTTTTCGATCATGGAGGCGATGGTCACAATGTCATGGAGGGAGTATTGGACATCCTCCCCAGTGTAGCTGGCCATATACTCATCCATTTTGGCGTCGAAGTTCACCAACATCTTGTTGATGACGTATTTGGGATTCTCCCCCAGCTCAAAGGTATAGGTGTCCGGGAACAGGTAGCCCTCCAGCCGGTGGTAATCGCCCAGGGGGCGCTCCCGCAGCCAGTCAAAGGCGTAGTCGTAGTTGGCGGCCATGTCCCGGAGCTTGTCCGCCGAGGTAACCCCCCGGTCGTCCAGAAGCTCAAAGACCTGGTCGATGGTGAGCCCCTCCTTGATGGTGACGTCCGCGGTCTTCCGGGTGGAGGAGGAGGAGCCCATGCTGGACACCAGGGCGTGGTAATCCATTTCGGTGTTCAGCTCATAGGTGCCCGGGGCGATTTTGGCCTCGGCGTGGGAGAACCACGCGTACAGCTTGAACAGGAACTTGTACTCAATCAGCCCTTCCTTCTCCAGTTGGTCCACCACGGCGGAGAAATCGGTGTCCTCGTCAATTTCGATGGTGGTGGATGCGGGCTCCTTGTTCAGGCCCAGCAGATCGCACGCCCACACCCAGCCCACCGTGGCCAGCACGCCCGAGGCGCCGATGACCAGCAGGACATATAAAAACGCGCCCGCCACCCGGGCCGCGGTGCTGCGCCGGCGGGGGGGCCTTCTCCGGGGGCCGGACTGGGGCTGGCCGCGCTGGGCTCCGGCCTGCTCCCGGCGGGGCTGGGACTGGCCGCTGCTGGCGGCGCGATGCTCTTCTGCCATGAGACTCACTCCTTTGGGTTTCAGACGGGGAACCAATTTCCGGCCCCCCACATAGTATAACTCGGAAACGGCCACAAGGCCGCTTCCACAGCCGGCCCTCGTGGCCGGGAGAATATTAGTGAGGTGACAAATCATGTGTTGTGGCAACAATGGTGGTTTTGGCGGGGGCTGCTGGTGGATCATCATCCTGATCCTCCTGCTGTGCTGCTGCTGCGGCGGCGGGAACAGCTGGGGCGGCAATAACAATTGCTGCTGCTGCTGTGGCGGCGGCAACAATAACAACTGCGGCTGTGGCTGCGGCTGCAACAACAACTGCGGCTGCAACGACGGCTGCTGCTAATCCAGAAGCGCACAGCCGTCGTGAGCAGCGCGCTAAGCCCGATGCGGAGCGAAAGCGGGAAGGCGCCCCCCAGGGTGCCGGACAGCTTTCGCGCAGTCGGAGGGCTTAGAACCGCGCCGCCAACAGGCGCAGCCGTCGCGCACAAAAGTCTACCCCCCGAAGCCAAGGGCGCACAGCGCCCCGGCATCACTGTACCCATGGGGCGGAGGGCGCTTGCCCTCCGCCCCCCTTACTCATCAATGAGGACAAGCTTCACCGGCACGTCAAATTCCTCCCGGGGCATATGCTCCAGCAGCCGCCCCGGACGGCACACGCACGCGGTAAAGCCGGTGAAATCCGCCAGCCACCGGTCATAGTACCCTCCGCCCCAGCCCAGGCGGTAGCCCTCCCTGTCCACCATCAGGTGGGGGATGAGGGCTGCGGCGATCTCCCCCTTGGGCACCACGGGGCAGGACTGGTCCGGCTCCGGGATGCCGAACCGATTGGGCGCCAGCTGCTCCACGTCCAGCACCTGCCGGGCCTCCATGCCCCGGCGGGGCAGCACCACCGGCAGGGCCACCCGCTTGCCCCGCCCCAGCAGGGCGCGGATGAGGGGTACGGTGTCCGGCTCCCGGCCTGTGCCGTAAAACACCATCACGGTGTCCGCCCCCTCCACCTCCGGGAGGGCCAGGAACCGCTCAAACAGCGCCCCGGCCTCCATCTGCGGCAGACCGGCGGCATGGCGGCGCAGCTCCGCCTTGCGCTCCTTGACCGTCATACGCCGTAGTGCAGCCCGGCGCGGACCTGGCCGGCCCTCTCCGCCCCCGCCAGCGCCTCCACCAGGGCCAGGGCGAAGTCAAACGCGGTTCCGGGGCCTTTGCCGGTGATCAGCATCCCCTCCCGCACCGCAGCCTGGTCCATGGCGGGGACCGCCCCGGCCTGGGACAGCTCCCCCTCCATACCGGGATAGCACACGCACCGCCCGCCTTGGGGCAGCAGCCCCGCCCGGGCCAGCAGGGTGGGGGCTGCGCAGATGGCGGCCAGCCAGCAGCCGGGGTTTTCCGCCGCGCCCCGCACCAGGGCCATGGCTTCCCCGCTGCCCTCGATGGAGGCCACGCCCCCCATGCCGCCGGGGAGGACCACCATGTCGCCCTCCTTCAAAGTCACGCCCTCCACGGGCAGGTCGGCCTTGACCGTGATGCCGTGGGAGCCTGCGACCCACTCCCCCCCGATACCGGCCAGGGAGACGGGGATCTCCCCCCGGCGCAGCACGTCGGCGGCCACCAGGGCCTCGGCCTCCTCAAATCCGGCCCCCAATAGGATATAGACCATAGAGCATCTACCTTTCCTTAAATTTTTATGTCTGGTTACTGTTTCCCTGTCAGCCGCGCCCCCGCGGCCGACACCAGAAACAGCGGCAGCTTTGCCATGCGCCCGATGCGGGAGGGCTCCTTTATCAGCCGGTGCAGCCACTCCAGCCCCAGCCTCTGGAAGGACTCCGGGGCCCGCTCCACCCTGCCCGCAAACACGTCCAGCGACCCGCCCAGGCCCACGTACAGCCGGGCCCCGGCCTCCCTGCCGTGGGCAGCGATCCACTTTTCCTGCTTGGGAAAGCCCAGGCAGACGAACACCACATCCGCCCTGGCCGCCTTGATGGCGGCGGCAGGCGAGGCGTCGTCCTGAAAAAATCCGTCATGGGCGCCACATACCACAAGGCCGGGGTATTTTGCCCGCAGGTTCACCGCAGCCTGCTCCGCCACGCCGGGGGCCGCCCCCAGCAGGTAGAGCCGCCTGCCCGTTCCGGCCATACGCCCCATCAGGGCGGAGGCGAAGTCGATGCCCGGCACCCGGCCCTTCAGCGGCCTGCCCAGGATCTTGGCGGCGTAGACCACCCCCACCCCGTCGGGGATGACCAGGTCTGCCTGGGCCAGTATCCCGGCGAATTCCCGGTCCTTTTTGGCCCGCTGGACAATCTCCGGATTGGGGGTGGCCACCATATGGGGCCCGTCCTCCTCCAGCATGGCCAGCGCCCGGTCCACCGCCTCGTCCAGCGTCACATCATCAAAGGCCACACCCAGCACATCGGTACGCATGGGCCTCCCCTCCTCCTTGGCATAACCATCCATTTTCAAGGTATTTTACCACAGGGGCGCAAAAAAGTCCACCCATGGCCGGAAGTATTTACAGACCGTTAATGAAGAAGCGCGAAGAAGCGGCCGAGCGGCCTGACCGCTTTGCAGCGCGACAAGAACCGCGCAGCCGCCCCCACACATATTTTGCGGAATTTCCTGCATTTGGCCTTGACACCAGCGCGTTAAAGCGTTATACTAGCGTCCATGAGCTGCGAGGCTCATTCCTTTGTGCCCCGATGCTTTGACGGCGCAAAGCAGTAAAGCAACTGTCTGGAGGAATTATAGAATGAAAAAGACCGCAAAGCTGACCGCGCTGCTGCTGGCGCTGGTGATGGCCCTGTCCCTGGCCGCCTGCTCCGGCACTAACTTGGACAGCGCCGACCCCAACGAATCCAAGGCCACCCCTGAAAACAGCAATGAACCCGCCGGGGACGTGAAATATGTGGTTGGCATCTGCCAGCTGGCCCCCCACGTGGCCCTGGACGCCGCCACCGAGGGCTTTATCGACGCGCTGAACGAGAAGCTCCCCGGCCAGGTGGATATCCAGAACAAGAACGCCGCCGGAGATTCCCCCACCTGCGCCACCATTATCAACGGCTTCGTGTCCGACGGCGTGGACCTGATCATGGCCAACGCCACCGCCCCCCTTCAGGCCGCCGCCTCCGCCACCAACTCCATCCCGGTGCTGGGCACCTCCATCACCGAGTACGGCGTGGCCCTGGGGATTGAGAATTTCTCCGGCACCGTGGGCGCCAACGTGTCCGGCACCTCCGACCTGGCCCCCCTGGACCAGCAGGCCCAGATGATCCAGGAGTGGTATCCCGACGCCAAGACCGTGGGCCTCATCTACTGCTCCGCCGAGCCCAACAGCCAGTACCAGGTGGACAACGTGCAGAAGAAGCTGGAGGAGCTGGGCTACGCCTGCAAGCAGTACCCCTTCTCCGACACCAACGACATGGCCAGCGTAGTGCAGGACGCCGCCGACAACAGCGACGTGCTCTACGTGCCCACCGACAATACCGCCGCCAACAACACCGGCATCATCAACAACATCTGCCAGGGGGTCGTCCCCGTGTTCGCCGGCGAGGAGGGCATCTGCGGCGGCTGCGGCATCGCCACCCTGTCCATCAGCTACTACGACATCGGCTACAAGACCGGAGAGATGGCCGCCCAGATCCTCACCGGCGAGGCCGACATCGCCTCCATGCCCATCGAGTACGCGCCCCAGTTCGTGAAGAAGTATAACCCCGTCACCTGCGAGGCGCTGGGCATCACCCCGCCCGACGGCTACGAGGCCATCGCCGCCGGGTAGCGTAAAACGGCGGGAAAGGGCTTCCCTTTCCCGCCGCTTTCGCGCATTTTAAATTGGGAGGAACATCCACAATGGCAGGATTTTTGAGCGCGCTGCCGGGGGCGGCGTCCCAGGGCCTTATCTGGGGCATTATGGCCATCGGCGTATACATCACCTATCAGATACTGGACATCGCGGACCTGACGGTGGACGGCTCCTTCTGTACCGGGGGCGCGGTGTTCGTGGTCCTGTTTGCCGGCGGCGTCAACGTGTGGCTGGCCATGCTGGCCGCGCTGCTGGCCGGTATGGCGGCGGGGCTGGCCACCGGCCTGCTCCATACGGTGTGCGGCATCCCCGCCATCCTGGCGGGCATCCTCACCCAGCTGGGGCTGTACACGGTGAACATGGCCGTCATGGCCTTCAAATCGTCGGTGGCCCTGCCCATCACCCAGGAGGACATGCTGGACAGGCTGCTGGTGTCCCTGCGCTTTGTCCAGGGCTCCAAATCGGGCTACCCCATCTGGCGGCATCCCGTGGTGGTGGTGGGGCTGATGACCGCCGCCCTCATCGCCATTTTGTACTGGTTCTTTGGCCGGGAGCTGGGGGCGGCCCTGCGGGCCACCGGCTCCAACCAGAACATGGCCCGGGCCCAGGGCATCAACACCGACTGGGCCAAGGTGCTGGGGCTGGTGCTGTCTAACGGGCTGGTTGCCCTGTCCGGGGCGCTGATGTGCCAGTATAACGGCGCCAACAATATCGACGTGGGCCGGGGCGCCATCGTCATCGGCCTGGCCGCCGTGGTCATCGGCGAGGTCATTTTCGGCAGGATCTTCCGCAATTTCGCGCTGAAGCTGCTGGCGGTGTCCTTCGGCGCCATCATCTACTATGTGGTCATTACGGCGGTGCTCAAGCTGGGCGATCTCAACGCCAATTACCTCAAGCTGCTCACCGCCCTGGTGGTGGCGGTATTCCTCACCATCCCCTACTGGAAGGGAAAATACTTCTCCAAGCCTGTCAACCCCGCGAAAAAGGAGGAGCTCCCCCATGCTTGACATTAAAAACATCCGCAAGACCTTCAACCCCGGCACCGTCAACGAGAAGATGGCCCTCAACGGGGTGTCCCTCACCCTGGAGGACGGGGACTTCGTGACCGTCATCGGCGGAAACGGCGCGGGCAAGTCCACCCTGCTCAACGCGGTGGCGGGGGTGTGGCCGGTGGACTCCGGCTCCATCTCCATCGGCGGGACGGACGTGACCAGGCTCCCGGAGCACAAGCGGGCCAAATACATCGGCCGGGTGTTCCAGGACCCCATGATGGGCACCGCCGCCACCATGCAGATCGAGGAAAATATGGCCCTGGCCGCCCGGCGGGGGAGGGCGCGCACCCTGCGCCCCGGCATCACCCGGGACGAGCGGGAGCGCTACCGTGAGACGCTGAAAATCCTGGACCTGGGGCTGGAGGACCGGCTCACCTCCAAGGTGGGGCTGCTGTCCGGCGGCCAGCGCCAGGCGCTCACCCTGCTGATGGCCGCCCTGCGCAAGCCAGATCTGCTGCTGCTGGACGAGCACACCGCCGCCCTGGACCCCAAAACGGCGGCCAAGGTGCTCCAGGCCACCGAGCGCATCGTGCAAAAGGACCGGCTCACCACCCTGATGATCACCCACAACATGAAAGACGCCATCGTCCACGGCAACCGCCTCATCATGATGTACGAGGGACGCGTCGCCCTGGATATCTCCGGGGAGGACAAGAAACGGCTCACCGTGGAGGACCTGCTGGCCCGGTTCGGGCAGGCCACCGGCTCCGACGAGGCGGACGATAAGCTGCTGCTGGGCTGAAAACGCACCTAGGTATCCCGCCCGCCGGAAAACCGGCGGGCGGTTTTTTGCGCAAAATTTTGCAAACCCCCTTGACAACCGCGCAAATTAAGCATATGCTTAATTTAGATATAAAAGTTTAGGAGTGAGGCCTATGACCCAGCGGGAGCGCCAGATCCTCCGATGGATTGAGGAGAACCCCCTGATTTCCCAGCAGGAGCTGGCGGACAAGGCGGGCATCGCCCGCTCGTCGGTGGCGGTGCACATATCCAACCTGATGAAAAAGGGCCACATCGCCGGCAAGGGGTATATCGTCTCCACCGCCCCCTATGCCGTGGTGGTGGGCGGGGTGAATATGGACATCGGCGGCGTGTCCGCCGCCCCGCTGGTCTCCGCCGACTCCAACCCCGGCGTGGTGCGCATCAGCCTGGGGGGCGTGGGGCGGAACATCGCCCACAACATGGCCTTGCTGGGGGTGGACACCCGGCTGCTCACCGCCTTTGGGGACGACGCCCACGCCCAGCGCATCGCCGCCTCCTGCGGGGAGCTGGGCATCGACATCAGCCGGGCTCTGCAAGTGCCGGGGGAGCGCACCTCCACCTACCTCTTTATCGCCGATGAGCGGGGCGAGATGGCGCTGGCCCTGTCCGACATGGATATCTACCGGCACATCACTCCGGCCTTCCTGTCCTCCCGGGCCCAGCTGCTGCAAAACGCCCAGCTGGTGGTGGTGGACGCCAACATCCCGGAGGAGGCCATCCGATGGCTGGCGGGCCATGTAAAGCCCCCCATCTTCGCCGACCCCGTATCCACCGCCAAGGGCTCCAAGCTGCTGCCGGTGCTGGGGAAGCTGCACACCCTGAAGCCCAACCGCATCGAGGCGGAGCTGCTGTCCGGGGTGGCCATCACCGATGAGGACAGCCTCAACCGGGCGGCGGACGCGCTGCTGGCCACCGGCCTGCGCAGGGTGTTCCTCTCCCTGGGCGCGGACGGGGTGCTGGCGGCGGACCACAGCGGCCGGGTGCGCCTGCCCTGCGCAAAGGGAACCCTGGTGAACACCACCGGCTGCGGGGACGCGTTCATGGCGGCGCTGGCCTGGGCCTATCTGGAGGGCACCGGCTTGGAGGGCACCGCCCGGGCGGGCTCCGCCGCCGCCGCCATCGCCATGGAGAGCGCCGAAACCATCAACGGCGCCATGAGCGCGGACGCGCTGGGGGAGAGGATGTCTTCTTTTTCTTTTTGAAGAAGGGATAAAGAAGCAGAAAGAAAAACTTCATCCGCGAAACTGCGTTTCGCCCTTGCAAGGGAGGACTGCCATGGACATCAGAACTGCCGGTGCGGCGGAGATGCTTGCCCTCTGGGGCGAGAACCCGGATCATCCGTCGCCAACCGCCCGGTTCAACTGTGAAAATATCGGAAACCACAATGCCACCTTCTACGTCTGGGACCGGGCTGGACAGATAGTAGGGGAGCTGTATCTCTTTCGCTCCCTGTCCGATCCGGATTTCGCCGACGGAAAAAAACGCGCTTACCTGTGCGCTTTCCGCATTCGGAAAGACCTGCGGGGACGGGGCCTCGGCACGGCCCTCCTGGAGCATGCCGCCGCCCAGGCCGGTCGGGAGGGCTTTACCCAGCTAACCGTCGGTGTGGAGTACTCGGAGGAGGCCAACATCCGCCTCTACCGCCGGCTGGGGTTTACGGAGTTCATCAAGGACTGCGTGTTTGACCCTTGCTCTATGGATGAAAACATGGAGCCTGAGCCCCATACGGGCTTCCATCTGCTCATGAAGAGACTTTGACCATATCAAAACTACATGGAGGTTGATTCTCATGTCTTTAAACAAATATCTGGACGTATCCCCCGAGGTAGCTGCGGCGCTGGCCGCCGGAAAGCCCGTGGTGGCCCTGGAGTCCACCATCATCTCCCACGGGATGCCCTATCCCCAGAATGTGGAGACCGCCCTGGCGGTGGAGGCCATCATCCGGGAGAACGGGGCCGTCCCCGCCACCATCGCCATCATCGGCGGGCGGCTGAAGGCGGGCTGCACCAAGGAGGAGATCGAGCACCTGGGGAAGACGGGCACCGCCATCGCCAAGGCCAGCCGCCGGGATTTGGCCATGCTGTGCGCCCGGGGGCAGGACGGGGCCACCACCGTCACCACCACCATGATCATCGCCCACATGGCGGGCATCAGGGTGTTCGCCACCGGCGGCATCGGCGGCGTCCACCGGGGGGCGGAGACCACCATGGACATCTCCGCCGACCTGGAGGAGCTGGCCCACACCCCCGTAATGGTGGTGTGCGCCGGGGCCAAGTCCATTTTGGACCTGGGGCTGACCCTGGAGTATCTGGAGACCCACGGCGTACCCGTGCTGGGCTACGGCGTCAAGGAGCTGCCCGCCTTCTACACCCGCCACAGCGGCTTCGCGGTGGACTACCAGGTGGACAGCCCCGAGGAGCTGGCGGCGGCCTTCCGGGCCAGCCTGGAGCTGGGCTTTGACGGCGGCATGCTGGTGGCCAACCCCATCCCCGAGGAGTACTCCATGGATCCCAGCGTCATCAACGCCGCCATCAGCGAGGCCCTCTCCCAGGCCGCGGCCAACGGCATCCACGGCAAGGAGACCACCCCCTTCCTGCTGGCCAAGGTGAAGGAGCTCACCGGCGGGGACAGCCTGGACTCCAACATCCAGCTGGTGTTCAATAATGCCCGGCTGGCGGCAAGGACCGCTGTCTGCTTAACGAAATAATGGGAGAGCCCCCGGTGCGCCGCACCGGGGGCTTTTTCCGTCAATCGCCGGATCTGTAGGCATCCATGGCGGTTTCCAGGTTGTCCAGGAAGCTCTTCCGGCCAAACACCAGGAACCTCCACTTCCGGCCGTCCTCCATCCTGATGGTCACGGTGGGCAGGAACAGCGCCTTGCTTTTTTCCACACCCTTGATCCGGCAATAGAGAAGCGGCATCTTTCGGATCTCCGGCGGCACCGTGAGCTTTAAAGAAACCTTTGCAGCCATGCCGGCCTCCCACCGGGGGCTCACAGCCCGTCCAGGTAGGCGGCCACATCGAAGGGCTCCAGGGCGCTGTCCTTTCGGAGATAGAGGGGGTGGTGGGGGTGCCCCGCTTTTGTCCGCTTCCCAGCGGAGAACCAGCGGGCGTTCCGCCTTTCCCCCACCGCGATCATGTCCCGGACGCATTGGGGCAGGTAGTCCCGCTTCTCGATGACCGCCCCCCAGGCCGCCCACACCGCCGGGGCCCCGGCCCTGTCCAGGGACAAGGCGTAGTCGAAGGCCCGCATGTTCTCCCTGTGCAAGGCGGCGTTGCAGGCCCGCTCCATATCCTCGGGGCGGGTGGCCCGCTGGGCGTAGACGTTGAACATGATAAAGCTGTCGTAGCCGTTGTGGAGGGCCACCCGTTCCACCGATTTCAGGGTGGGGTCCAAATCGCCGGGGGCGGCGGTGGAGGGGTTCACCCCCACGCAGATCAGCGGCCGCTCCCCCCGGGTGCCCAGGATGTAGCGGTACTCGCCGTAGGTGTTGGGGACGTAGAGCCACCGGCGCACATCGTAGTCCGGGGAGGGGGCCAGGGCCGTCTCCAGGGCGCCGTCGAATCGGATCAGCTCCAGCAGGGCGGTTTCGCCGCTTGGAATGTGCATACTAATCACCTCAAAAGGCAGTTTAGCACAAAAATCACGGCAATGGAAGCGGTTTTTACGGGCAAACTCCCGTTGCGGCCCCTTGTGGGATGTGATATGATAGGAACAGGCCGCCCATCCAACCGGCGGCTTTTAAAAAACGCTTAACGGAGGTACGCCATGGAACGGCAAACTATCCAAGCCCTCCCCCCGGAGCACCGGCACTGGATCGGGATGCGCATCATCAAGACCGTGGTGGCGGTGTTCCTGTGCGGCCTGCTGGCTTTTTTCCGGGAGGCATCCGGGTTCTACTCCATGATCGCCGCCGTGGTGTGCATCCAGAACTCCGCGGGCAAGACCATCGAATCGTCCGTCAACCGCATGACCGGCACCCTCATCGGCGGCGTGGCGGGGGTGCTGGTGGTGTACAGCCTGGACACCCTCAACGTGCTGTATATCGAGCTTTTGCGCTATGCGGTGCTGGCCGTCATGCTCATCCCCATCATTAAGCTGTGCCTGGCCATCAAGAAGCCGGGGTGCGCCGCCATGGCCTGCATCGTGTTCTTGTGCGTCACCGTCAACCACAGCATAGGGGACACCCCCGCCATCTACTCCATCGACCGCCTCTTTGAGACGCTGGTGGGGGTGGCGCTGGCCTGCGGCATCGACATACTCCTGCCCTACCAGCCCATGCCCAGCCCGCCGGAGGAGGAAAGCGCCGCACCGAAGCAGGAGGGGCAGTCCCCGGAGGAAAACACCGCGCCGGAGCGGGAGGGACAGCCCCAGGACGCCCCCTCTGGGGAAGCGGAGGAGGAAAAGTGATCTATCACAACATCCATGCCGCCCGGTTTCTGGCCCGGCCCAATCGCTTCATTGCCCAGGTGGAGCTGGACGGCGCGGTGGAGACCGTCCACGTGAAAAACACCGGGCGCTGCCGGGAGCTGCTCCTCCCCGGCTGCACCGTGTATCTGGAGGGGAGCGCCAACCCCGCCCGAAAAACAAAATACGACCTGGTGGCGGTGGAAAAGGAGCGGCCCGGCCTGCCCCCCCTGCTCATCAACATGGACGCCCAGGCCCCCAACCGGGTGTTCCGGGAGTGGATGGGCGCGGGGCTGGGCGAGGCGCTGGGCCTGCCCCGTCCCACCCTGCTGCGCCCGGAGACCCCGTGGGGCCGTTCCCGGTTCGACTTCTACTGGGAGAGAACGGACGTTTCACGTGAAACGTCCGTTCTGCGAAAGGGCTTTGTGGAGGTCAAGGGCTGCACCCTGGAGGAAGACGGCCTGGCCCTTTTCCCCGACGCGCCCACCCAGCGCGGCGTGAAGCACCTGCGGGAGCTCGCCGCCTGCCGGGAGGCGGGCTATGAGGCGGCGGTGTGCGTGGTGGTCCAGATGGCGGGCATGACCGCCTTCTCCCCCAACGACCGCACCCATCCCCAGTTCGGCTCCGCCCTGCGGGAGGCCGCCCGGGCAGGGGTTCGGGTGCTGGCGGTGGAGTGCGCCGCCGCCCCGGATTCCCTGACCATCACCGGGCCGGTGCCCGTCAGGCTGTGAGGGGTGAGCCCATGACCCAGCAGTACATAGACGCCCTGCTGGCCCGGGCCATCGCCCAGGCCAGGGCGGTGAAGATCCCCGTGTCCCGGGATATCTGCCCCCAGGTGCGGCTCAACCGCCGCGCCCGCACCCGGTTCGGCTGCTGCGTCCGAAGGGACGGCGCCTACACCATCGAGCTGTCCGAACGGCTGGCCCGGCAGGGGGAGGAGGGGGCTATCCTCCAGGTGCTGTGCCATGAGGTGCTCCACACCTGTTATGGCTGCTCCAACCACGGCGCGCGGTGGAAGGGCTACGCCCAGCGGATGAACAGCGCCTACGGCTACCACATCCGCCGCACCGACAACTATGGCGCGCTGGGCATCGAGGACGACAGGCCGGTGCGCTATTGGGTGGTGTGCGACCGGTGCGGGCGGCGCATCCCCCGGATGAAGCGCTCCCCCCTGGTGGACCACCCGGAGCGCTACCGCTGCCCCTGCGGGGGGACGCTGCGGGTGGAACGATCCGGGGACGGCCTGCCAGAAAACGGAAAACTGTGACGGCTCCGGGGATCTTTCGCCGTTTTTTCATATGTTCTGCCTGAAAAGGCGTTGAAATTTTCCGTATTTTTGGTGAGAAAACCTTTGACGGCGGCGGCAAAGCGGGCTATACTTTCCGTGGGACCTATGCGGTCCAAATACTTCCAGCTTCTTGATTGGAATCGTTTCCAGCCTGCCGCCGGCAGGGCGGCACATTTCAGATCTTGAAAGGAGCCCGTATCATGGACATCAAACAACGGATGCAGGAGCTGGCCCAGGCCAAATACGGCCGGGAGCCCGCCCAGTGCGGTGACGGCGAGCTGTACCACGTACTGCTCCAGCTCACCCAGGAGCTGGCCCAGGCCCGCCCCGCCCCCCAGGGGGAGCGCAAGCTGTACTATTTCTCCGCTGAGTTTTTGATCGGCAAGCTGCTGTCCAACAACCTGCTGGCCCTGGGCGTTTACGATGAGGCAAAGCAGGCCCTGGCCCAGTGGGGCAAATCCCTGTCCGCCATCGAGGACGTGGAGCCCGAGCCCTCCCTGGGCAACGGCGGGCTGGGCCGCCTGGCCGCCTGCTTCCTGGACTCCATCGCCGCCCTGGGGCTGCCCGGGGACGGCGTCGGCCTCAACTACCACTACGGCCTGTTCAAGCAGGAATTCCATTTGAGCCACCAGTTCGAGCAGCCCAACCCCTGGATCGAGGACGACAGCTGGCTCATCCCCACCGGAACGGAGTTTGAGGTGCCCTTCGGCTTCGGGCCGGTAAAGGCCAAGCTCTTTGATATCGCCGTCCCCGGCGCCCACTCCGGCGTGGCCAACCGGCTGCACCTGTTTGATGTGGAGCATCCCGCCCCCGCCCCCCAGGAGGGCATCGACTTTGACAAGACCGACCTGCCCGCCCACCTGACCTCCTTCCTCTACCCCGACGACAGCGACGAGGCGGGCCGGCTGCTGCGGGTGTACCAGCAGTATTTCATGGTGTCCGCCGGGGCCCAGCTCATCCTGAAGGAGCTGGACGAGCGGGGCTTCGCCCCTGAGGCCATCAGCGACCACGTGGCCATCCAGATCAACGACACCCACCCCTCCATGGTCATCCCCGAGCTGGTGCGCCTGCTGGTGGGCCGGGGTCTGTCCATGGACGCGGCGGTGGAGCAGGTGTCCAAGACCTGCGCCTACACCAACCACACCATCCTGGCCGAGGCGCTGGAGAAGTGGCCCCTCGCCTTCATTGAGACGGTGGCCCCCCAGCTGCCGCCCATCCTGCGGGAGCTGGACGCCCGGGCCAAGGCCGCCCACGCCGACCCCAAAACCGCCATCCTCCAGGGGGAGGCGGGCCGCGAGATTGTCCACATGGCCCACCTGGATATCCACTTCGGCTACTCGGTGAACGGCGTGGCCGCCCTCCATACCGACATTCTCAAGAGCTCCGAGCTGCGCCATTTCTACGACATCTACCCCGACAAGTTCAACAACAAGACCAACGGCGTCACCCTGCGGCGCTGGCTGGAGGTCTGCAATCCCCAGCTTGCCGCCCTGCTGGACGAGTGCGTGGGCCCCCAGTGGCGCACCGACGCCGCCCGGCTGAGCAGCCTTATGGACTACTACAACGACAGCGCGGTGCTGGAGCGGCTGCTGGCTATCAAGGCCGCCAACAAGCGCGCCGCCTCCGACCTGTTCGCCCGGGACCAGTACGGCATCCGCCTGGACCCCGACGCGGTGTTTGATATCCAGGTGAAGCGGCTGCACGAGTACAAGCGCCAGCAGATGAACGCGCTGTACGTCATCCACAAGTATCTGGAGATCAAGGCGGGCAAGACCCCCCAGCGCCCCGTCACCGTCATCTTCGGGGCCAAGGCTGCCCCGGCCTATGTGATGGCCAAGCACATCATCCACCTGATTTTGTGCCTGCGCAGGCTCATTGAGAACGACCCCCAGGTGCGCCCCTGGCTCCATGTGGCCATGGTGGAGAACTACAACGTCACCTGGGCGGAGCGGCTCATCCCCGCCTGCGATATCTCCGAGCAGATCTCCCTGGCCTCCAAGGAGGCCAGCGGCACCGGCAATATGAAATTCATGGCCAACGGGGCCGTCACCCTGGGCACCCTGGACGGCGCCAACGTGGAGATCGCCGAGCTGGTGGGGCCGGACAACATCTACACCTTCGGCGCGGGCAGCAATTACGTCATCGAGCTGTACGACCAGAAGATGAAGGACGCCTCCAAGGGCTACCAGTCCCGGGTGTATTACGAGCGCCCGGCGGTGAAGCCGCTGGTGGACTTCCTCATCTCCCCCACCCTCACCACCCTGGGGGACGAGGCGGCCCTGAAGGCCCTGTGGACCGACCTCACCACCAAGGACTGGTTCATGGCCCTTCTGGACGTGGAGGCGTACACCGCCGCTCGGGACCGGGCCATCGCCGACTACGGCGACCGCACCGCCTGGGCCCGCAAGATGCTGGTGAATACCGCTCGGAGCGGCTACTTCTCCAGCGACCGAACCATCGCAGAGTATAACCGGGACATCTGGCGCCTGGGCTAAAGCCGGATCGCCGCACAAAGAAGCCCCCCGCCTCGCGGCGGGGGGCTCGTTTTTATTTGGAGGGGAGGATTGCCGCAACCGCCCCGGCGAAATTGCTGATGGGCATGGTCTGGAGCACCACCCGGCCCGGTCCAGTGACCACGGTGTTGAACAGCCCCTCGCCGCCGAACAGCACATTTTTGACCCCCTTCACCGAGCGCACATCCACGGTGCAGGTGGCGTCCAGCATGGCCAGGTTACCGGTGTCGATGATGATCTGCTGCCCCGGCTGAAGGTCGTACTCCACCGCGGAGCCATCGATTTCCAGGAAGGCGGTGCCGTGGCCGGAGAGCTTTTGCAGGATGAAGCCCTCTCCGCTGAAGAAGCCGGACATGCCCTTCTTCTGGAAGAACACGGACAGCTCTACCCCCGCCTCAGAGGCCAAAAAGCCCGACTTCTGCACCACGATGGGCCGGTCCGGGGTGATCTCCACCGCCCGGATGGAGCCGGGGAAGCTGGAGGCAAAGGCGATCATGCCCTGCCCGCCCCTGGCGGTGTAGATGTTCTGGAACATGGACTCGCCGGAGAACATCCGGCCAAACGCCTTGCCGATGCCGCCCGCGCTGGTCTGCATCTCCATGTTAGGGGACATCCACACCATGGAGCCCTTCTCGGTAATCATCGATTCGTTGGCCTCCACATCGCAGATCACCACAGGCATGGGTTCGCCGGTAATGTTATAGCGCATAGGGTTTCCCTCCTTCTCAAACTGGGGCGCGCGCCCCTTTGGGGACAGTATACACCCGCCGGGGGCCAAAAGCAATTTAAAATTTACGAAAATCCGCCTCAGCCCAGCCCCCGCAGGCAGTCCGCCAGGGGGACGATGTATTTCGGGTCGGAGATATCGTAGGAGCGGGCGATGGCGCTCTGGAACGCCTCGTCCTCCGGGGTCTTGGCCTTTTTCCGGGTCATGGCCCAGGCGGCGAGTTTCATCATGGCCCGGTCCACCCCGCCCATCCTCTCGTAACACAGCCCCGCCTGGAGGTAGAAATGGGGGATGGCGTCCAGCTCCGCCGGGGTGAGGTTCTGCCCCCACATTTTCTGGATGGTGTCCTCCGCCTCGTTGGGCATGGCCCCGGTGGCGAAGAGCACCAGCTTCCTCGCACCCCGCCCGGCCAGCAGCTTCTGCGCCTTTTTCCAGCCGTCCACCACGCCGGCGTGGAGGCGGCTGCCAAAGGCCACGGCGGCATATTGGGACAGGTCGCCGGGGGCCTCCCCCAGGGGGAGGGCGGGACAGTCCAGCTCCTCCGCCAGCAGCCGGGCGTATTTTTGGGTAAAGCCGGTTTTGCTGTTGTAAAGGATGATAATATTATTCTTCATGGCCCGGTTCCTCCTTAGCCTGCTTTAAAAATGCCTGATAGGCCCGCTCCTGCCTGGCAAAGACCTCCTGCGCCGGGATGCCCGGCATGGTGACGGAAAAAATCGTCCCCAGCCCCACGGTGTAGATCAGCATATCCAGGTGGAGCCGCCTGGCTTGCTCCATGCTCAGCCCCAGCTGGGCCGCGATGGCCTGCGCCACCTTCGGGCTGGCCTCCTTTTGACGCAGCTCCTCCAGGGAGGACACCCCCTCCCGGCGGCGCAGGGCAAACAGCTTGAACAGCTCCGGCTCCTCTTGGGCGAATTGGACGTAGGCCCGCCCGGTACTCTGGAACAGGCTGGACGGGTCAAGGCGGGCGGACAGCCAGTCCGCCATGTAGTCCGCCGTCCGAAGCTCCACCGCGCGGCGCAGCTCCCCCATGTTCCGAAAGCAGCTGTAGATGGGCTGGACGGAGCAGCCCAGGCGGGCGGCGATGTCCTTCACCAGCACCCGCTCCATGCCCCCCTCCCGGGCCAGCTGGAAGGCGGCGCCCACCACCATCTCCCGGGTGATTTTTTGCTTTGGCATTCTCCCACCTCACATAATCCATTTATATAAACAAATTATATAAATGGACTATAATATGTCCTGCCCCTGTTGTCAAGTAAAAACCAGGCGGACGCCATGCGTCCGCCTGGTTTTATCCGCTGTGGTCAGGCTCAGTTTTTCAGGCCCTCCGCCCAGGCGGAGTACCGCGCCACCTTGTCGGCGCAGTCCTGCCGGCTGGCCCCCTGGGCCAGTATGTACACCTTCACCTTGGGCTCGGTGCCGGAGGGCCGCACGATGACCGACGTGCCGTCCGCCAGCTCGTAGCGCAGCACGTTGGAGCCGGACAGCTCCATCTGGGTCCTGTCCCCGGTGGCCGCGTCCACCACGCTGCCGTCCTTGTAGTCCTTCCAGGTCTTGACGCTCTCGCCGCCGATCTCCTTGGGGGGATTGGCCCGCAGGCCGGACATCAGCGCCGCCATCTTCTTCAGCCCGTCCAGGCCGGGCATCACCAGGTTCAGGGTGCGCTCGCCGTAGTCGCCGTACTTCTCGTACAGGGCCATCAGGGCGTCGTAGAGGGTCATGCCCTTGCCGGCGTAGTAGGCCGCCATCTCGGTCATGGCCACGGCGGCGGTCACCGCGTCCTTGTCCCGCACGTAGCTGCCCAGCATGTAGCCGTAGCTCTCCTCATAGGCCATGATGACGTTCCCCTGGCCGGAATTCTCCAGCTGGTCCTTCTTCTGGGCCAGAAACTTGAAGCCGGTGAAGGTGTCAAAGCAGGCAAGGCCGTTGACCTCGGCCACCTTGCGGGCCATCTCGGTGGTGACGATGGTTTTCAGCGCCACGGGATTGGCGGGCATTTTGCCGGTGCGCTGCTTGGCCCCGATGAGGTAGTCCAGCAGCAGCACGCCGGTCTGGTTGCCGGTGAGCACCTTGAACCCGTCGCCCGCCCGGACCATCAGGCCCACCCGGTCGGCGTCGGGGTCGGAGCCCAGGATGAAGTCCGCGCCCTCCTTGTTGGCCAGCTCCACCGCCAGGGCGAAGCCCTCGGGGTTCTCCGGGTTGGGGGAGGCCACGGTGGGGAAGTCGCCGTCGATGACCATCTGCTCGGGGACGCAGATCACGTGCTTCATGCCCAGCCGCTTCAGAGCCTCGGGGATCAGCTTGTGGCCGGTGCCGTGGAAGGGGGTGTACACCATTTTAAAGGTGTCCGCCACCGCGTCCACCGCCGCCTGGTCGTTGACCTGGGCCATCACATTGGCCAGGAACTTCTCGTCAGTCTCCTCCCCCATGATGGTGATGAGGCCGTCCGCCACCGCCTGGTCATAGTCCGCAGCCTTCACGTCGAACACGTCGGACGCCCCCATGATTTTGGCCACCTGGTCGGCGTGGTTGGGGGGGAGCTGGGCGCCGTCGGACCAGTACACCTTATAGCCGTTGTACTCCTTGGGGTTGTGGCTGGCGGTGATATTGATGCCCGCGATGCAGCCGTACTCCCGGATGGCGAAGGACAGCTCGGGAGTGGGGCGCAGCGACGCAAAGAGGCGCACGGGTATGCCTGCGGCGGCCATGATGCAGGCGGCCTCCCGGGCAAACACGTCGGAGTTGTTCCGGCAGTCGAAGCAGATGGCCACGCCCTTCTTCACCGACTCCGGGCCCTCGTTCAGGATCACCTTGGCAAACGCCTGGGTGGCGTGGCGGATGACGTGGATGTTCATGCGGTACAGGCCCACCCCCATGGTGCCCCGCAGCCCGGCGGTGCCGAACTCCAGCTGGGAGAAGAAGCGGGACTCGATCTCCTTCTCGTCCCCGGCGATGGCGGCCAGCTCCGCCTTTTCCGCCTCGGACAGGGCGGGGGCGTTCAGCCACAGCTCGTAATTCTTTTTGTAGTCCATTGGGTTCTTCCTCCTTATGAATATAAATCAGAAAGCGAAATTGCCATTGACAAACACAGGAATTTCCCGCCCGTCGCGGGTGGTCCCCACGATGGACAAATCCCGGCTGCCCACCATGAAGTCCACGTGGGTCATGGACTGGTTCAGCCCCGCAGCCTTCTGCGCCGCCCCGTCCATCTCCTCGCCGCCCTTGACGCAGCCGGGGTAGGCCGCGCCGAAGGCGAAGTGGCAGGACGCGTTCTCGTCAAACAGGGTGTTGTAAAACAGGATGCCGGTATTGCGGATGGGGGAGTCGTAGGGCACCAGCGCCACCTCCCCCAGGCAGCGGGCGCCCTCGTCCACCTCAATGCCCCGGCGCAGGAACTCCTCCCCCTCCGCCGCGTGTACATTCACAATGCGCCCGTCCTTGAAATCGAAGTAAAAGTCGCGGATCAGGTTCCCGTCCATAGCCAGGGGCAGGGTGGAGTACACCCGGCCGTCCACCCCGTCCCAGCGGGGGGAGGTGAAGATCTCCTCCGTGGGGATGTTGGGCAGGTATTCCACCCCATCGGTGGTGTGGGCGGTGGCCCCGGCCCACACGTGGCCGTCCGGCAGGCGCACCTTCAGGTCGGTGCCCAGGGAATTGGCGTAGTGCAGGCTGGCAAACTGGTAATCGTTGAGAATCCTGGCCCGGCGGGCGATGGTGTCCGCCACCTGCCGCCAGCGCTCCACAGCCTTGCCGTCCCCCGTGATGCGGCACACGGAGAAAATGGCGTCCCACAAAGCGTCCACAGCCTCCTCCCCCTTCTTGCCGGGGAACACCTTCTCCGCCCAGGCGGGGGTGGGATGGGCCCCCACACACCACTGGAAGCGGTTAGCCATCATGGCGTCGAAGTAGGGCTTGGTGGGCCCGCTGCTCGCCTTGCGCCGGGCCTGGATGCGGGCGGGGTCCACCCCCTTCAGCAGCTCCGGATTGGAGCCGGTGAAGGACAGCCGGGGGCATTTATGCTCCAGGTACCAGTCTATCCGGGCCTTCATATAGCTGGGGTATTCCTCGAACACGGCGGCGTCCGCCCGGAGGAAGCTCTCCCGGGTGGTGAAGTCGTCCCCGAAGTGGGGCGCCACGTTCCGGGCCCCGCAGTCGAAGCACGCGGCCACGCACAGCCGGGTGAGGGCGGCGTATTCAATATTGCTCTCAATGCTGGGGGTCTGCCCCGGCTGGACATTCAGGCCCACCTCCACCAGCAGGTGGGCGTATTCGCTGAGCTTTGCTTCAAAATCTTTCACCATTGGGTTAATCTCCTTTTGGATAGGTTGTCACGCCCCGCCTGCGGCGGTTTAAGCGCCTATTGGCCAGGCGCTGTTTGAACATTGACGGCGTGCCCGGCGGCGAGGAATTTTTCCGCCGGACAAGGCGGTTTGACGCAGAAATACTTTGTGTATTTCAAGCCAAATCAACGCCGTATGGCGGGAAAAGACCCGCCGTTTGGGTATGTTGGCAATTTTCAAACCAGCCCTAGTCACTTTGCCGGAAACTTCCTGTCCTGCCCGCGCATATATGGAAATTATACCATATCAAATCGCAAAACACAATTCCATTTGATTTTTTTTCTGGGAGGATGTATAATAGCGCTAATTTAGTGGAGTAAAGGAGCAAAACCAATGCTGACCACCGTTATCCCCCAGGGGTACGCCCCCCTGCTCAACCTGTATGACACCCAGAAAGCCATCGGCCTTTTAAAGCGCCTGTTTGAGGACGATCTGGGCGGTTCGCTCAACCTGCGCCGGGTGTCCGCCCCCCTGTTTGTGGAGGCGTCCACCGGCCTGAACGACGACCTGAACGGCGTGGAGCGGGCGGTGTCCTTCGACGTGCCCGACGCGGGCCGGGAGGCCCAGGTGGTCCACTCCCTGGCCAAGTGGAAGCGCATGGCCCTCCACCGCTATCAGTTCTCGGTGGGGGAGGGGCTGTACACCGACATGAACGCCATCCGCCGGGACGAGGAACTGGACAATCTCCACTCCGTCTACGTGGACCAGTGGGACTGGGAAAAGGTCATCGCCCCCCGGGACCGCAACGTGGAGTACTTACAGGCCGCGGTGCGCACCATCGTGACCGCCCTGGCCAACACCCAGGCCACCCTGCGCTCGGTGTACCCTCAGCTCACCACCCTGCCCCTCATCGACCGGGACGTGTCCTTCGTCACCGCCCAGGAGCTGGAGGACAAATGGCCCGAGCTGTCCCCCAAGGAGCGGGAGGACGCCTGGACCCGGGAGCATCCCACCACCTTCCTCATGGGCATCGGCGGGGCGCTGAAATCGGGCAAGCCCCACGACGGCCGGGCGCCGGACTACGACGACTGGGGCCTGAACGGGGACATCCTGCTTTGGAACCCCTTGCTGAACCATGCGTTCGAGATTTCCTCCATGGGCATCCGGGTGAGCCCGGAATCCCTGGACGAGCAGCTCACCGCCGCCAGGTGCGGCCACCGGCGGGAGCTGCCCTTCCACCGGGCGCTGCTGGCGGGGGAGCTGCCCCTCACCATCGGCGGCGGCATCGGCCAGAGCCGGGTATCCATGTACCTGCTGGGCAAGGCCCACATCGGCGAGGTACAGGCCAGCATTTGGGACCCCCGCACCATCCAGGCGTGCAGGGAGGCCGGGGTCATCCTGCTGTGAGATGTGGGCCTTGCCCTCCGCCGCGAGTGCGGCGTGCGAGTATTTTGCCCCAGGCAAAATCTCGGCGCAAGGCGGAATCTATTTCCGCCGCGCATATAAAATCAAAAGGGGCCCCCATGGGGCTTGACCCATGGGGAACAAGGCCCACACCGGCGAGGTACAGGCCAGCATCTGGGACCCCCGCACCATCCAGGCGTGCAGGGAGGCCGGGGTTATCCTGCTGTGAAAGGGGGGAAACAATTTTATGGACGAACACAAGGGCAGTTTCAATGGCGGCACTGTGGCAAAGGCAGGCATCTCCTTCGGCAGCGCCCTGGCCATGGTCATCAGCTACACCACCTGGCGCTCGGTAGGCTGGGCCATCTTCCACGGCCTATTGAGCTGGGTGTATGTGATTTACTTTATGCTGAGGTATTGAAAAAAAGGGCCCCGCTCGCCTGAGCGGGGCCCCTGTTATGCCTCTCTCCCGTCCTCCTCCAAATGATACCCCAGACGCCGCACCGCCTCAATGCGCACGCTGGAACCGATGCTGGCCAGCTTTTTGCGCAGAAAACCCACATATACCTCCACATGGTTCTCCACCGCGTTGGAATCGTACCCCCACACCCGGGCCAGGATGGCCTCCTTGGACAGGTTGCGGCCCTTCGCCTGCATCAGGCAGCGCATCACGTCGAACTCCCGGGCGGACAGCCGCACCCACCTGTCCCCACAGGCCAGGGTGGAGCCATCCAGATCCAGCACCGTGTTCCCAAAGCGCAGCTCGTCCACCTGCCCGCCCTGGCGGCGGAGCAGCGCCCCCACGCAGGCCAGCAGCTCCCGGGTGTCGAAGGGCTTGGCCAGGTAGTAGTCCGCCCCGGCGTTGAGCCCCTCCACCCGGTCCTCCAACTGGGAGCGGGCGGTGAGCATGAGGATGGGGACGGCGCACTTCCGGGCCCGGAGCCGGCGGGCCGCCTGCCAGCCGTCCAGCGCCGGAAGCATCACGTCCAGGATGATCAGGTCGTACACCCCCAGCATGGCGTACTCCACCCCCGCCTCACCGTCATACACCGCCTCCACCTGATACCCGCAGTCCTCCAGCAGCGCCCGGAGCGAATCGCTCAAAGGCCGGTCGTCCTCCACAATGAGAATTTTCACGCCGGTCCCTCCCCTTCTGTCTGTTCTGAGAGGATTATATCAGCTCTCCCCGGAAAAGGAAAGCACCGGGGAGATTTTTTCCGCAGCCGCTCAAAAGGGCATCAGCCCCAGGTGCTCCAGCAGGATCTTCAGCCCGATGAGCACCAGCACCCCGCCGCCGAACAGCTCCGCCTTGGACTTGTAGCGCGCGCCGAACACATTGCCCAACTTCACCCCGGCGGCGGAGATGAGAAAGGTGCACGTCCCGATGAGGGCCACGGCGGGCACAATGTCCACCCGCAAAAAGGCGAACGTGACCCCCACCGCCAGCGCGTCGATGGAGGTGGCCACCGCCAGCACCAGCATGGCCAGGGGGGCCAGGGAGGGGTCGCAGTCCTCCTCGTCCTGGCCCACCGCCTCCCGGATCATATTGCCCCCGATGATGGCCAGCAGCACAAAGGCGATCCAGTGGTCCACCGCGGCGATCATGTCCGCGAAGGCCGCCCCCAGCAGCCACCCCGCCAAGGGCATCAGTGCCTGAAACGCCCCGAACCACACCCCCACAATTACGGCGTGGCGGGGCATCAGCGCCCGGATAGACAGCCCCTTGCAGATGGACACGGCAAAGGCGTCCATCGACAATCCCACCGCCAAAATGAACAGCTCGGCAAATCCCATAATAATCATCCCTTCTCATTCTTGGAGGGTATGCGGGAACATGAAAAAAGAGACCATACCCGCATACGCGGATAAGTCTCATCGCCTCGTCGGAGCAAGGTCCATTCCGCTTGGCACGCCCTAACGGGCATCCCGCGCTCCATTTCCCTGCTCCTCCTCCCCCACAAAGCCAAAAGGCGGCTTTGCGCGGCCCCGTTTGCCCGTTTCCCGGGCATCCGCAAGGGGCCCGCCTGGGGTATGCCACAGCCAGACAGCATTGCTGCCAGTATGTTGACTGTGCTGCGCAACCCCTGTGAGGGCTCCGCCGACTACTCCCTTATCAGTGGGCGTATTGTACCCCCCCGGCGGCGGGTTAGTCAACCACAACATTCCAGATCCGGCCGTCCACTCCACATTTTGGCGGGGAACCCCCGAATCTTTTGAATAAACCTTGAATTCTCTCCGTGAGAGGTTGCGCTGTGCGGGAAAAGAGTATAAGATATGAGGCAAGACATGTGACAGCGCCCCGGCGGACCCTCCCGGGGCGGGATGGAGGAGCCTATGAGCTACATATCCTTTGAAAACGTGAAAAAAGAGTACCAGATGGGGGAGGTCACCATCAAGGCGGTGGACGGGGTGGACTTCACCGTGGACAAGGGGGAGTTCACCATCATCGTGGGCCCCTCCGGCGCGGGCAAGACCACCGTGCTCAACATGCTGGGCGGCATGGACGCCTGCTCCGGCGGCACCATCACCGTGGACGGCGCACGGGTCAGCGATTACAACCCCAAGCAGCTCACCGCCTACCGGCGGCACGACATCGGCTTCGTGTTCCAGTTTTACAACCTGGTGCAGAACCTCACCGCCCTGGAAAATGTGGAGCTGGCCGCCCAGATCTGCCGGGAGCCCTTGGACGCCCGCGATGTGCTGGTCCACGTGGGGCTGGGGGACCGGCTGGACAACTTCCCCGCCCAGCTGTCCGGCGGCGAGCAGCAGCGGGTGGCCATCGCCCGGGCCCTGGCCAAAAACCCCAAGCTGCTGCTGTGCGACGAGCCCACCGGCGCGCTGGACTATGTGACGGGCAAGGCCATTTTGAAGCTGCTTCAGGACACCTGCCGCCAGGAGGGGATGACCGTCATCGTCATCACTCATAACACCGCCCTCACCCCCATGGCCGACAAGGTGATCCACATCAAAAGCGGCCGGGTTGCGGCGGTGGAGCGCAACGCCCACCCCACCCCCGTGGAGGAGATCGAATGGTAACCCACAAAAACCACCTGAGCACCGACGCCATCCGGGAGATCCGGGGCACCATGAACCGCTTTTTGTCCATTCTGGTGCTGTCGGCGCTGGCGGTGGCCTTCCTGTCCGGCCTGCGCACCACCGCGCCGGACATGCAGTACACCGCCGACAACTACTACGACCGCACCCATCTGATGGACGGCTACGTCCTGTCCACCCTGGGGCTGACCGACGGGGATCTGGAGGCCCTGGCCGGGGCGCAGGGCGTTCAGACGGTGGAGGGCTGCCGGGACCTGGACGCGGTGGCCGTGGACCGCATCGTCAGCGTGCGCTCCCTGCCGCAGCGGCTCAACCTGCTGGAGGTGAAGGAGGGCCGCCTGCCCCAGTCGGCGGACGAGTGCGTCACCGAGCGCCTGCTGCTGGTGAAGCTGGGCCTTCAGGTAGGGGACAAGCTGGAGCTCACCCTGGAGGAGGACAGCCAAGGGGATCTGGCCAACACCGTCTATACCATCACGGGGGTGGTGGATTCCCCCCTGTATGTGTCCCTGGACCGGGGGGCCTCCTCCCTGGGCAGCGGCTCGGTGGACGCCTTTGTTTACATACCGGGGGAGAATTTCACCTTTGAGCACTACACCAGCGCCTACTTCACCGGAGAGGGGCTGGCCGGCCTGGACACCTACGGGGACGAGTACGAGGACCGGCTCGAGCAGCTGGTGGACAGCCTGGACCCCCTGGCCCAGGAGCGGGCCCAGGCCCGGTATGACCAGCTCATCGGGGACGCCCAGGCCGAGCTGGACGACGCCCGGAATGAATTCGAGGACGCCAGGGCGGACGCAGAAAAGGAGCTGGCCGACGCCTGGCAGGAGCTCCAGGACGGCCGAAGGGAGCTGGACGACGGCTGGGCGGACTACCACGACGGGGAGGACACCCTGGCGCGGGAGACCGCCGACGCCCAGCGCAAGCTGGACGACGCCCTGGCCGAGCTGCGGCAGGGCGAGGCCGACCTGGCCGATGCCCGGACGGCGTATGACGAAGGGCTGGCCAAGTACCAGGACGGGCTGGCCCAATACCAGGACGGCCTCAGCGGCTACCAGGACGGGCTGGCCCAATACGAGCAGGCCGCCGCCCCCCTGGACGAGCAAAAGGCCCAGCTGGACAAGAGCTGGGAACAGTACCACGCCGCCCTCAAGCCCTATGAGGGCACTCCCCAGTACGACATGGCGGTGTCCCAGATGGCGGCCCAAAAGGCCCAGCTGGACGCAGCCCAGGCCCAGATCGACGCGGGCTATGCCCAGCTTGCCCCCGTAAAGGCCGAGCTGGACGCGGCAAAAAAAGAGCTGGACGCAGCCCAGGCCCAGATCGACAGCTCGAAAAAGGAGCTGGACGGCGCCCTGGCCCAGCTGGAGCAGGCGCAAACCGATATCCAGGACGGCTGGGACGCGTATAACAGGGGCGTGCGGGAGCTTCGCGACGCCCGGGCGGAGGGCCGCCAGGAGCTGGACGACGCCCTGGCCCAGCTCAACGACGGCGAACAGGAGTACGCCGACGGCCTCCAGGAGTACGAGGACGGCAAAAAAGAAGCGGACGAGGAGATCGCCGACGCCCAGCGGAAGCTGGACGACGCCCAGGCCGAGCTGGACGACGTGGAGGAATGCAAGTGGTACGTCCTCAGCCGCTTCACTAACGCGGGCATCGTGGGCTACTCCCAGGACTCCGACCGGGTGAGCAACCTGGCCAACTTATTCCCGGTGATCTTCTTCCTGGTGGCGGCGCTGGCCTGCCTGACCACCATGACCAGGATGGTGGAGGAGCAGCGCACCCAGATCGGCGCGCTCAAGGCCATGGGCTTCTCCAGGCTGTCCATCTCCAAAAAGTACATCGGCTACGCCTTTTCCGCCAGCCTGGCGGGGGGCATTCTCGGCCTTGCCCTGGGCTGCACCCTCATCCCCCTGGTCATCGCCAACGCCTTCAACATCATGTACGCCATCCCCACCCTGGAATTCAAGCCCCAGCTCGGGCTGTACTTCGGCGCGGTGCTGGCGGCGGTGGCCTGCACCACCGGGGCGGCGCTGTGGGCCTGCCTGTCCACCCTGATGGCCACCCCCGCCAGCCTGATGCGCCCCCGGGCCCCCAAGGCGGGCAAGCGGGTGTTTTTGGAGTACATCCGCCCGGTCTGGCGGCGGCTCACCTTCACCTGGAAGGTGACCATGCGCAACCTGTTCCGCTACCAGCGCCGGTTCTGGATGACGGTGATCGGCATCGGCGGCTGCACCGCCCTTATCGTCACCGGCTTTGGGCTGCACGAGTCCATCTTCTCCATTTTGAACCAGCAGTTCTACCACGTGTTCCTCTATGACGCCATCCTGGGCCTGGACAAAAAGGCCGGGGCGGACAATCTGGAAACGGTTGACGGCTACCTGTCCGGCAGCCCCTGGGTGGAGGACCACCTCCTCACCAGCCAGACCCTGCTGGAGGCATCCACCAACGGCCCCGCCCACGATGCGTATCTGTTCGTGGTGGACGACCAGGAGCGGTTCATGGAGTTCATCCAGCTGGGCCACCGCACCGACGACGAGCCGGTGCGCCTGTCCGGCGACGGGGTGGTGGTCACCGAAAAACTGTCCGAGCTGCTGGAGGTATCCGTGGGGGACGCCATAACCCTGGACTACGACGGCAGGCGGGTGGAGGCCCGGGTGGCGGACATCGCGGAAAACTATGCCTACCACTATATCTACCTGTCCGCGGAGTGCTACCAGGCTCTTTTCGGGGAGCCCTCGGAGCATAACGCCATGCTCCTGCGCTACGCCGACGGCGCGGGGGAGGCGGAGTCGGATACCGTGTCCGCCGACCTGATGGCCATGGACGGGGTGGATTCCTACTCCTACATCGCCACACTGCGGGACAACTTCACCGACAGCATGGAGGCCATCGACTACGCCGTGGTCATCATCATCACTGCGGCGGCGGCCCTGGCCTTCGTGGTGCTCTACAACCTCACCAACATCAACATCACCGAGCGGGTGCGGGAGCTGGCCACCCTGAAGGTGCTGGGCTTCTTTGACCGGGAGGTCACCGCCTACGTCTACCGGGAAAACCTGTTCCTCACCCTGTTCGGCATCGTGCTGGGGCTGGGGATGGGCCGGTTCCTCCACTCGTGGACGGTGCTGACGGTGGAGGTGGATCTGGTCATGTTCGGCCGTACGGCCCCCCTCTACGCCTACTGCCTGGCGGCGGTGCTGACGGTGGTATTCTCCATCGCGGTGAATATCGCCGCCCACTACAAGCTGAAAAAGGTGGACATGGTGGAAAGCCTGAAAACGGTGGAGTGACCCCCTGCCCCGCCTTTGCGGCACAGCGGCCCCGCGCCTTTTTGGCGCGGGGCCGCTGTCTTGTCTACGGCGCGTCCTCCTCCCGGCCGGGCAGCTGCTCCGGCGGCTGGGGCTCGTCCTGGTCAAAAACGGCGAACAGGTCCTCCTCCATGAGCACCGGACGGCGGTGCTTCACCAGCGCGGTGAGAATGGGGTAGAGCACGATGGCCACCAGCCCCCCGGAAAAGCCGTTGTTATACAGGTTCATCCCCTCCAGCGGGAGCCCCGCCTGGAGCACCACCGAGGAGTGGATCAGCCCCGCCAGCATCCCAAAGGGCCAGCCGAACACCCCCGCGAAGGGGGCCAGGGTGGTTCCGAACAGGCCCGCCAGCTGCAAGCCGCTGTTGTTCAGCTCCACGTGGTTGAGCAGGCTGCCCGCCAGCACCCCCGCCATGACGGGAACCATGTTGAAGGCGTGCTTGCCGTAGCCGGAAAAGCCGATGATGGTAAAGATCGCCCCGATGGTGGCCCCGTTGAGGTCGCCGCCGGTAAACACGATGTAGCCCGTACCGATCAGGCCGTTCACCCCCATGTTCACCAGAACCGGGCCGGGACTGAACGTGCGCACATAGTCGCTGGGCGCCCGGCCGGATGTGTGCAGCAGCCTCCAGTATCCTTTCAGCGCTTCCCCCGGCCCGCGGCTCAGCCCCGCCAGGATGAACGCCGCGCACACCGCCGCCAGCGCCGCCCCCAGCGGCAGGTTATTGCCTGCGGACCAGTAGTGGGCCGCGGCGGGCGCCAGCCCGAACGCCTTGAAGGCGGGCACCATCATCATCGCCACCAACCCGCAGGAGAAGCCCAGGCTGTACAGGTTCATGCCGTTCTGGACCCGGTGGGCGTGCTCCGCCACAGGGGGCGTCACAAAGCCGATGAGCAGCCCCGCCGCCACCCCCAGCCAGGGGTGGAACCGCACCGCCAGAAAGCTCACCACAGGGGACAGCGCGGTGGTGCGCAGCGCCACGTTCACGTGGCGGGACAGCCCTTCCCCCTGCACCAGGGCGTACAGGGCCGTGCCCCCCAGAATGGGCCAGATGTTGGCGATGTTCTTGCCGAACAGGGCAAAGCCGGACATCAGGCCGATGGTAACCATGGTGGCCCCGTTGGGCGTATCGTCCAGCAGCCAGAGGATGGCCGCGCTGATGAGCGTCACCATCCCCGCGTTGACAAAGGCCGCCCCTATCCCCGCCACGGCGATGTAATCGGTGATCAGCACGTCCTCCATGGTGATAATGGTGCGCAGCCCGGACAAAATACACTCCGGCAGCCCCTGGCACAGCCCAAACAAAATCAGCGCCAGGCCAAACAGGGCGGAGGCGGGCAGCAAAGCGCCATTGCGGCGGCGGGCGGTCAAACGGGTCATGGGCACTCCTCTCTTTCTTCGCCGGCATGTCCGGCCGCGGGCCGGATCAGAAGCCCACCAGCGGGGCCTCTCCGTTGTCCTCGCCGGGCTCAATGGCCCGGATCACAATGTCATAGCTGTAGCGCTCATTGACCTCCACCGTCACCCGGTCCCCCACCCGGCGGCCCAGCACCGCCCTGCCCACCGGGGACTCCTTGCTGACCCGGTTTTTCAGCGCGTTCTGCCGCATGGTGGTGACGATCTGGCAGGTGACCTCCTCGCCGTCCTCCTCCACGTAAAAGGTCACCTTATCGTACAGCCCCACCACGCCGTCCTTGGAGCCCTCGGAGATGATCACAGCCGTCTTGATCATGTTCTCCAGGTAGCGGCACCGGCTGTCATTGCGGTTTTTATCCCGCTTGGCGGCCTTGTACTCAAAATTTTCGCTCAGGTCCCCAAAGGCCCGGGCGGTCTTCACGTCCTCGATGAGCTTGGGGCGCAGCACCCCCCGGCGGTACTCCAGCTCCTGGCGCATGAGTTCAATATCCTTTTGGGTCAGCTCGTTGTGCATGGAAATCCCTCCTTGTCATACTAGTTTGACACAATTTGGGCCCGCCGTCAAGTGTGCGCAGGCAATATCCCTCCCCCAGCGGCCAGGCGCTGCCTGAGCCTTAGCGATGCGCCCAGCGGCGGGGGATTTTTTTGCCCGGCAAGGCGATTTGTCAGGGAAATGGGATATACTGAGCGCAGCCACAAAAAAGGAGGCGCAATCCATGACAAATTCAGGCGGATTTGAACCGCCCCACGCAAAAGAAGCCGCCCCATCCCAGCATATTTATGACATGATTATCGTGGGCGGCGGGCCCGGCGGCTACACTGCGGCGCTCTACGCCGCCAGGGCGGGGCTGGACGCCGTGGTGCTGGAGCAGCTGGCCCCAGGGGGGCAGCTGGCCCTCACCGAGCGGGTGGACAACTACCCCGGCTTCGACGAGGGGATTGACGGCTGTGAGCTGGGGGAGCGCATGCGCCGGGGCGCCCGGCGCTTCGGCGTCAAAACCCGGATGGCGCAGGCGCGGGCCCTCGCCCTGTCCGGGGCCGTCAAGCGGGTGGACACCGGGGAGGGGACGCTGCTGGGCAGGACTGTCGTGCTGGCCACCGGGGCCGTTCCCCGGGAGCTGGGGATCGCCGGGGAGCAGGAGCTGACGGGGCAGGGCGTGCACTACTGCGCCGCCTGCGACGGGATGTTCTACCGGGGCAAAACGGCGGCGGTGGTGGGGGGCGGCAACAGCGCGGCGGAGGACGCCCTGCTCCTGTCCCGAATATGCCGCCGGGTGATTCTCATCCACCGGCGGGACACCCTTCGGGCGGAACAGGTCTACCGCGCCCCCCTGATGGAGGCGGATAATGTGCAGTTCTGCTGGAACTGCCAGGTGACGGAGCTGCTCCGGGGGGAGGGCCTGCGGGGCGTGCGGCTGCGGGATGTCAAAACCGGGGCCGTACGCACGGCGGACTGCGACGGCGTATTTGTCAGCATCGGCAGAAGGCCCGCGTCCCAGCTGGCGCAGGGGCAGCTCCGGCTGGACCCGGCGGGCTATATCCTGGCGGACGAGTCCACCAGGACAGACATTCCCGGCGTGTTCGCCGTGGGCGACGTGCGCACCAAAGCCCTGCGGCAGATTGTGACCGCCGCGGCCGACGGCGCTTTTGCCGTCCACTTTGCCCAGGAGTATCTGTCGCAAGGCGGCCGGCCCGTTTGAACATGCCAGACGAAACGGCTAATGGCCCGCCCCTCCGGCCGGAACCGCCGCAAAGCGCCTCAATGCCATTGACAGGGCGGCAGGGCCGGTGTTAGGATAGAAAGGATTATATGCCTGTGTCAGAGTCGGCGGCGCCTTGCCCAAAACCGGCTGGACTGACGTTGGCATTCCATATTCACGGCGGCAGAGAATCCTTTGACTCCCTGCCGCCGCAGGCGGAGGTGCGGGAGGATGAGCTTGAGGACCACAATCAATTTGAACGCGGGCTGGACGTTCACAGGCCCGGCGGGCGGGCCGTGCCCGGTGGACATTCCCCATACGTGGAACGCCATCGACGGCCAGGACGGGGGGAACGACTACTGGCGGGGAAGCTGCGTCTATGAAAAGACCTTCCCCAAGCCGGAATTCGGGGCGGACCAGCGGGTATACCTGGAATTCCGGGGGGTGAACGCCTCCGCCCGGGTGGCGCTCAACGGCTCGGAGGTGGGCAGCCACGACGGGGGCTACTCCACCTTCCGCTGGGACGTGACGGATTTTCTCGCGGAGGAAAACCGCCTCACCGTCCACGTGGACAACAGCCGGAACGACCGGGTGTATCCCCAGAAGGCGGACTTCACCTTCTATGGCGGCATCTACCGGGATGTACTGCTGCTTATCGTCCACAAGGACCACTTTGAGCTGGACTACTGCGGCGGCGAGGGGCTGAAGATCACCTCCGGCGTGGACGGCCGGGACGGCCGTGTTCGGGTGGAGACCTTCCACCGGACAGCAGGGGCCCAGGTGCGGGTAAAGCTGACCGACGCCGCCGGCAAAACGGTGGCCGTCGGCACGGGAACGGACATTACCCTGGCTGTGGCTAACGTGCGGCTGTGGGATGGGGTGAAGGACCCCTACCTCTACACCTGCGAGGTGACGCTGGTGGTGGACGGGATGGAGGTAGACCGGGTATCCGCCCGGTTTGGCGTGCGCACCTTCCACATAGACCCGGAGAAGGGGTTCTTCCTCAACGGGCACAGCTATCCCCTCCACGGCGTCAGCCGCCACCAGGACTGGAAGGGCACCGGCAGCGCCCTGACCCGTGAACACCATGAGCGGGACATGGCCCTGATCCGGGAGATGGGGGCCAACACCATCCGGCTGGCCCACTACCAGCACGACCAGTATTTCTATGACCTGTGCGACCAGTATGGCATGGTGGTGTGGGCGGAAATCCCGTATATCTCCGAGCATATGCCCAACGGCCGGGAGAACACGATTTCTCAGGCGAAGGAGCTGGTGACGCAGAACTACAACCACCCCTCCATCGTGGTGTGGGGAGTGTCCAACGAGATCACCATATCCACGAAGGACAAGGCGGACATGCTGGACAACCACCGGGCGCTCAACGACCTGTACCATGAGCTGGACCCCAGCCGGCTCACCACCCTGGCCTGCTACGCCATGTGCGGGCCCTTCAACCGCTCCGCCCACATCACCGACGTGGTGAGCTGGAATTTGTACCTGGGCTGGTATGTGCCGGGGCTGTTTCTCAACGACCTGTGGATGGGCCTCTTCCACCTGCTCTATCCCAAGCGCCCGCTGGGCTACTCGGAATACGGCTGCGAGGCCATGCCCAACCTTCACTCCTCCAAGCCCCGGCGGGGGGATCACACGGAGGAGTACCAGTGTGTGTACCACGAGTACATGCTGGGGTGCTTCGACAGGCACCCCTACCTGTGGGCCACCCATGTGTGGAACATGTTCGACTTCGCCGCCGACGCCCGGGACCAGGGGGGCGAGCCGGGGATGAACCACAAGGGGCTGGTGAGCTTTGACCGCCGGACAAAGAAGGACAGCTTCTACCTCTACAAGGCGTGGTGGAGCGAGGAGCCCTTTGTGCACATCTGCGGCAGCCGGTACGTGGACCGGGCAGAGGAGGTCACCACGGTGAAGGTGTACTCCAACCAGGAACGGGTGGCGCTGTACGCCAACGGGGAGCTGGTGGAGGAGAAGGCCGGGGACAAGGTGTTCCAGTTCCAGGTGCCGCTGGAGGGCACGGTGGAGCTGGAGGCGGAGGCGGGCCGCTTTACCGACCGCTGCCTGATCCGGCGGGTGGACACCCCCAACCCGGCCTACCAGCTCCAGGGCAAGAGCTCCAATAGCGCGAATTGGGTGTAGAAAAGAAGCGCGAGCGCAGGCTGGCAGGCCCGGATGGATCGGAGCGAGGCCGAGCGCAGGGCCGCACAGCGGCCCGGAGACCAGGCCGAGACGG
>ERZ779626.153-NODE-153-length-46072-cov-23.393746_pt1 | contig 46072 bp, 46 predicted proteins | sample MGYA00514209_ERZ779626 | MGnify/ENA primary metagenome ERZ779626 (study PRJEB29562, sample SAMEA4376713) | mouse gut metagenome | isolation source: Cecum | study: EMG produced TPA metagenomics assembly of the A DSS colitis mouse model was used to assess the...
TGTGCGAACAAAAAGTAACCAAAAAGTCGCTGGAACCGAAGGTTCCAGACCTCCCGCTCGGGGCCTCCCTTCGGTCGCGCCGCCTCGGCGGGGGACTCACGGGGATTGGGTGGAATCTTTGATGGATTGGGTGCCACGTGAATGAGAAAATCCTTCGGGGTTCTGATCTAGGGGAATGGCAGTTGACCAACTCCGCCTGCCGGCCTTTTAAAGGGGTAGAGGCATCAACGGGGAACGCCCTATTACAGATTCGCCTAAACCTTCAAAAAGGAGCCCGTACCCCTTCCTGCGGCGCATTTTAGAGAGGCTGTGCAGTCTGTTCCTCCAGATATTGGTACTACCCTGAGAACACTCCCAAACAGACGCAGAAGTCCAGGGAGGCGGCCAGCACCAATTTAGACACCCCAGACCTGGCCTCGGGCGCAAAACAAAATCAAACATGAGGAATCCAAAACCTCCGGTTTTGGCAATTTTTTGGTTACTTTTTGTTTGCACAAAAAGTAACTGGGCGGCCTGTGGCCGCCGGGCCGGTCGTTCGGCCGAAGGCCGAATGACGGCCCCGGGGGCGTGGGGGCGCGCAGCCCCCACAAGCTTCCGAACAGAAGAATTCACCCCTCGCCGCCCGGAGGGCGGCGAAGAAGGAGCCCGCCATGTCTCTCTACGCCATCGGAGACCTCCACCTCTCCTTGAAAGTCAATAAACCAATGGACGTCTTCGGCCCCGGCTGGGCCGGCCACATCCAGCGGCTGGAGGAGGCCTTCTCCCGCCTGGGGGAGGAGGACGTCACCGTCCTGTGCGGCGACACCTCCTGGGGCATCGATTTCGCCGAGAGCCTGGAGGACTTCCGGTGGATCGACCGCCTGCCGGGCCGGAAACTCATTGTGAAGGGCAACCACGACTACTGGTGGAACACCGCCGCCAAGATGCGGCGCTTTTTCCGGGAGAACGGCATCACCTCCATCGACATCCTCCACAACAACTGCTTCTTCTACGGGGAGTACGCCCTGTGCGGCACCAGGGGCTGGTTCTTCGAGGAGGAGCAGACCGGTCACAACGAGAAGATCCTCAACCGGGAGGCGGGCCGGCTGGAGGCGTCCCTGCGGGCGGCGGGGGACCGGCCGAAGCTGGCGTTCCTCCACTACCCCCCCCTGTACACCGGCTACCGCTGTCCGGAGATCATCAAAAAGCTGGAGGAATTTCAGGTGGAGCGTTGCTTTTACGGCCATCTCCACGGCCCCACCCATAAGCGGGCCATCGAGGGAACGGTGGGCGGCGTGGCCTACAGCCTGGTGTCGGCGGATTATCTGGAATTTATCCCGAAAAAAATTGTAGATTAAGCAAAATAGCACTGGAATTTTTCAACTTGCTGTGATACAATACAATGCTGGCTGACTGTGTAAGGCCGACAGTAAACGGAGGATATATAAAATGAGTGTGAAAAGCTGTGAAACATTGGAAAAGAGCATGGTCGCGCTGACTGTGGAGGTGGGCGCCGCCGATTTTGAGGCTGCCGTTGAGAAGGCTTACAGAAAGCAGCGCGGCAGCATCCGCATGCCCGGCTTCCGTCCCGGCAAGGCGCCCCGCAAGATGATCGAGCGCATGTACGGCGAGGCCATCTTCTACGAGGAGGCCGTCAACGCCGCCCTGCCCGACGCCTACAGCGCCGCCGTCAAGGAGCAGGACCTGCAGGTGGTGGGCTATCCCCAGGTGGAACTGCTGGAGGTGGGCAAGGAGGGCTTCTCCTTCAAGGCCACCGTGGCCGTGTACCCCCAGGTGACCCTGGGCCAGTACAAGGGGATCGAGGCCCCCAAGGCGGAGGTGAAGGTCCTGGCCGCCGACGTCAACGCCCGCCTGAAGGAGATGGCGGACCGCAACAGCCGCATGGTCAGTGTGGAGCGCAAGGTCAAGAAGGGCGACGTGGCCAACATCGACTTCGAGGGCTTCATGGACGGCGTGCCCTTCGACGGCGGCAAGAGCGACAGCTTTGACCTGGAGATCGGCTCCGGCCAGTTTGTCCCTGGCTTTGAGGACCAGATCATCGGTATGGAGATCGGCGAGGAGAAGGACCTGGACATCACCTTCCCCGAGGACTACCACGCCGACCTGGCCGGCAAGAGCGTGGTGTTCCACGTGAAGGTCAACGCCGTCAAGGTCAAGGAGACCCCCGCCCTGGACGACGAGTTCGCCAAGGACGTGTCCGAGTTTGACACCCTGGCGGAGCTGAAGAAGGACGTGAAGGCCAAGCTCACCGAGGAGCGGGAGGAGGCCGGCCGGCGCGCCTTCGAGGATATTGTGATGAACAAGGTGGCCGAGGGCATCCAGGCGGACATCCCCGACGCCATGGTGGAGGAGCAGGCCCACCGCTTTGTGGAGAACCTGAAGATGCAGGTCCAGTCCCAGGGCATTCCCTTCGAGCAGTACATGCAGATGACCAATATGGACGAGGAGAAGCTGCTGGAGGAGGCCATGGGCCCCGCCGTGGGGCAGGTGCGCATGGACCTGGCCGTCACCGCCATCGTCAAGGAGGAGAACATTGAGGTCTCCGACGAGGAGGTTGAGGCGGAGATCGCCAAGATGGCCGAGCAGTACGGCATGGATGTGGAGCGGGTCAAGCAGTTTGTGAACCCCGAGCTCATCAAGGAGGAGGTCTCCCGCCGGAAGGCCGTCAGCCTGGTGGTGGACAGCGCCGTGGCCGTCAAGCCCGAGCCCAAGGAGGACGAGGGCGAGGAGAAGAAGAAGCGCGCCAAGAAGGAGAGCGCCGGGGAGGCCCCTGAGTCCGCAGAATGATTTGTACTAAAACTTTCCGGTTTTGGGCATCCTAGGGGGGCTTGCGTCCCCTCCCGGAGCAGGGCGGAGGTGTGTCCGCCCCGGCAGGCAGGGAGAACCTGATTTCATAACAGGAGGTAGTCTACTGTGAGTTTAGTTCCATATGTAGTTGAACAGACCAACCGGGGAGAGCGGTCCTACGACATCTTCTCCCGGCTGCTCAACGACCGCATCGTCTTCCTGGGCGAAGAGGTGAACGCCACCACGGCCAGCCTGGTGGTGGCCCAGCTGCTGTATCTGGAGGCCCAGGACCCGGATAAAGAGATTCAGATGTATATCAACAGCCCCGGCGGCTCCGTCACCGACGGCATGGCCATCTATGACACCATGCAGTATATCAAGTGCGACGTGTCCACCATCTGCGTGGGTATGGCCGCCAGCATGGGGGCCTTCCTGCTCTCCTCCGGCACGAAGGGCAAGCGCCTGGCTCTGCCCAACGCGGAGATTATGATCCACCAGCCCTCCGCCGGCACTAAGGGCCAGGTCACTGACATGGCCATCCACCTGCGGCGGCTGGAGATCATCAAGAAGCGGCTCAACAGCATCCTGGCCGGCAACACCGGGCAGAGCCTGGAGACGGTGACCGCGGACTGCGAGCGGGACAACTTTATGACCGCCGAGGAGGCCAAGGAGTACGGCCTCATTGACAAGGTCATCTATTCCAGATAAAAATCGGGAGGGTAAGAATTGCCCATGAGTGACGAGACGAAAAAGTCTCTGCGCTGCTCCTTCTGCGGCAAGCGGGAGGAGGAGGTGCGGCGGATGATCCAGGGCCCCGGCGCCCGTATCTGCGACCAGTGCGTGCAGCTGTGCCTGAGCGTGCTGGACCAGGAGCTGGGCCGGCCGGAGGAGTACTCCCCGGTGGACCTGCCGGAGCAGCTGCCCACCCCCCGGGAGATCCGGGAGGTGCTGGACCAGTACGTCATCGGTCAGGACAAGGCCAAGGTGGCCCTCTCCGTGGCCGTCTACAACCACTACAAGCGGGTCCAGTTCGGCGGCGGCGAGGACGTGGAGCTTCAGAAGAGCAACATCCTTATGATCGGCCCCACGGGCAGCGGCAAGACCCACATCGCCCAGACCCTGGCCCGCATTCTGCAGGTGCCCTTCGCCATCGCCGACGCCACCACCCTCACGGAGGCGGGCTACGTGGGCGATGACGTGGAGAACATCCTTCTGCGGCTGCTGCAGGCGGCGGACTACGACGTGGAGCTGGCGGAGCACGGCATCGTGTATGTGGACGAGATCGACAAGATCGCCCGGAAGAGCGAGAACACCTCCATCACCCGGGACGTGTCCGGCGAGGGGGTGCAGCAGGCTCTGCTGAAGATTCTGGAGGGCACTGTGGCCAATGTCCCGCCCCAGGGCGGCCGCAAGCACCCCCACCAGGAGTTTATCCAGATCAACACGAAAAACATCCTCTTCATCTGCGGCGGCGCGTTTGACGGCCTGGACAAGATCATTGAGCGGCGCACCGACAAGAGGAGCCTGGGCTTCGGCGCACCCATCCAGAGCAGGCGGGAACGGGACGTGGGCCTGATCCTCAAGGAGGTCCAGCCCCACGACCTGCTCAAGTTCGGCATCATTCCAGAGCTGGTGGGCCGCCTGCCCATCATCGCGCCGCTGGACAGCCTGAAGCGGGAGGATCTGGTCCGCATTCTCACCGAGCCGAAAAACGCCCTGGTCAGGCAGTACCACCGCCTGCTGGAGTATGACAACGTGGAGCTGAGCTTCGACGAGGGGGCCCTGGAGGCGGTGGCCGACAAGGCCATCGAGCGCAACATCGGCGCCCGCGGCCTGCGGGCGGTGATGGAGGGGGTTCTGACGGAGATCATGTACGACATTCCCTCTGACCCTACGGTGGCGAAGGTGGTCATCACCCCCGCCTGTGTGCGGGGGGAGTGCGGCCCCACCCTGGTCCGGGACAGCGGCCGCGCCGCGCCGGATCACGCCTCCTGAGCGCTCCGTTTTGCGCAGGGCGCTGCGGGGACGCGACGGCAAGCAATATGAAAAGGGGGGCGTTTTTGCCCCCCTTTATCGTCGGCCGGCATGGGAATCAGCAAAGTGCGGCGGATACAGCGCCGCGCGCCGTTCCCCCATTTTGCTTCTTCTCAGGCTGATTGGCGATATTGTGCATCCCGCCCGGCGGAGCCGCCGGGGAAAGGAGACCCAGGTAAATGGATATGCTTGAGAATACCGCGATAAACATGCCGGTGCTGGCCCTGCGGGGGCTGACCATCTTCCCCGGCTGCATCCTCAGCTTTGATGTGGAGCGGGAGATCTCCATCCGCGCCCTGGAGCGGGCCATGGAGCGGGACCAGTACATCTTCCTGGTGGCCCAGCGGGAGATCGGAACCGGCCAGCCCGGCCCGGGCGACCTGTTCCCGGTGGGCACGGTGTCTGTGATCCGCCAGATTCTCCGGGTGGGGGAGACCTCGGTCCGGGTGATGATGGAGGGCAGGAGCCGCGCCCGCCTGCGGCGGCTGTGGCAGACCGAGCCCTACCTCCAGGGCAACGTGGAGCCCATGGCGGAGGGGCGCTCGAGAATTTCCGAGTCCCAGCTGGAGGCTCTTCTGCGCCAGACCTACGCCAACTTTGCCGAGTACGCCGCCCTGGCCCCCCGCCTGGGGGAGGAGGTGGCCGCCGCCGTGATGGACGACCGGGACCCCGGTCACCTGGCAGACTTCATCGCCCAGAACATCATGCTCCGCTACCAGGATAAGCAGGCCGTTCTGGAGGAGATCCGCCCCGTGCCCCGCCTGCGGAAGGTCAACGAGCTGCTGGCCCGGGAGGCGGAGGTCCTCTCCTGCGAGCAGGAGCTGGAGGGCAAGATCCGCCAGGAGATGGGGGAGGTCCAGCGGGACCACATTATCCGGGAGCAGATACGCCTTCTGCAGCAGGAGCTGGGGGAGGACGAGGACAGCGAGCTGACCGAGTACCGAAACAGGATTCTGGAGCGCGGGCTGGACGAGGAGGTGGAGCGCAGGCTCCTCAAGGAGGTGGACCGCCTGGCCAAGCAGCCCTACTCCAGCGCCGAGGCCTCGGTGATCCGCAACTACCTGGACGTGTGCCTTGAGATCCCCTGGGGGGAGGAGACCAGGGAGCGGGCCAGCGTGGCTGCCGCCCGGAGGATTCTGGACCGGGACCACTTCGGCCTGGAGAAGGTGAAGGAGCGCATTCTGGAGTTCATCGCCGTGCGGCAGATCAACCCCGCGGCCAAGGGCCAGATCATCTGTCTGGCGGGCCCTCCCGGCGTGGGCAAGACCTCCATCGCCATCTCCGTGGCCGCCGCCCTCAACCGGAAGCTGGCCCGGCTGAGCCTGGGGGGCGTGCGGGACGAGGCGGACATCCGCGGCCACCGGAGGACCTACATAGGGGCCATGCCGGGGCGGATTGTCAACGCCATCACCCAGAGCGGCAGCATGAATCCCCTGCTGCTGCTGGACGAGATCGACAAGATGGGCGGCGACTTCCGGGGCGACCCGGCCTCGGCCCTGCTGGAGGTGCTGGACAGCGAGCAGAACCACGCCTTCCGGGACCACTTCCTGGAGATTCCCCTGGATCTGAGCCGGGTGCTGTTCATCACCACTGCCAACACCACCTCCACCATCCCCCGCCCCCTGCTGGACCGGATGGAGGTCATCGAGCTGACCAGCTACACCGACGAGGAGAAGCTGCAGATCGCCCGGCGGTACCTGCTGCCCAAGCAGATGAAGGAGCACGGCGTCGCCAGGAGCGCCCTGCGGGTGACCGACGAGGCCCTGCGTGCCGTCATCACCGGGTATACCCGGGAGTCCGGCGTCCGCTCCCTGGAGCGGCAGATGGGCAAGCTGTGCCGGAAGACCGCCATGCGCCTGGTGAGCGGAGAGAGCAAGCGGGTGCGCGTCGCGCCGGAGAACCTGGAGGACTTTCTGGGGGTACGCCGCTATCTGCCGCCGGTGCTGGAGCAGGACCCGGTGGGCGTGGTCAACGGCCTGGCCTGGACGGAGTCCGGGGGCGAGCTTCTGGAGGTGGAGGTCAACGCCATGGAGGGCGCCGGCAAGCTGGAGCTCACCGGCAACCTGGGGGACGTGATGAAGGAGTCCGCCCACGCCGCCCTCAGCTGCATCCGCAGCCGCTGCGCCCAGCTGGGCATCGACCCGGAGTTCTACAAGAACCGGGACATCCACATCCATTTTCCCGAGGGGGCTGTGCCCAAGGACGGCCCCTCTGCCGGCGTCGCTATCACCACCGCCGTGGTCTCCGCCCTGACGGGGCGGAAGGTCCGGGGGGATGTGGCCATGACCGGGGAGGTGACCCTGCGGGGCCGGGTGCTGGCCATCGGCGGCCTGAAGGAGAAGACCATGGCCGCCAAGCGCAGCGGCATCCGAACCGTGCTGATCCCCAAGGAAAACCGGCGGGATCTGGCGGAGATCGACCCGGTGGTCCGGGAGAGCCTGCGCTTTGTGGCCGCCGAGACCATCGATGAGGTGCTGGCGGAGGCCCTCCGGCCGGCGCCCAAGGAGGAGAAGCAGATCATCACCGCCTTCGTGCCGGTGGAGCAGCCAGTGCAGGACGCATCCCTGCGGCAATGAGGAGGGGCCCATGGACGTGAACTTCAACAAGGTGGAGTTTATCCGCTCCGCCGTGTCCCCCCGGGATTTTCTCCGGGACGGCCTGCCCCAGCTGGCCTTTGCGGGCCGCTCCAACGTGGGGAAGAGCTCCGTCATCAACCGCCTGGTGAACCGGAAGAACTTCGCCCGGGTAGGCGCGTCGCCGGGGAAGACCAGCCAGATCAACTACTTCCGCCTGGACGGCGCGGCCTACCTGGTGGACCTGCCGGGCTACGGCTACGCCAAGGTCTCCAAGGCGGAGCGGGACCGCTGGGGCCGCCTGATGGAGGCGTACTTCGCCTCGGGCCTCATCTCCCTGGGGGTTATGATCGTGGACGCCCGCCACAAGCCCACCGCCGACGACGTGACCATGGCCAGCTGGTTCCGCGACACCGGCTGTCCCCTGGTGGTGGCGGCCAACAAGCTGGACAAGCTGAAAAAATCGGAGATCGACCCCAACCTGGCCCTCATCCGCCAGACCCTGTCCCTGGGCGAGGGGGACCTTCTGCTCCCCTTCTCCGCCGAGAAGGGCGTTGGCCGGGAGGACCTGATCGGGGCCCTCTGCGCATCCCTGTAAAAAGGAGCCGCGAGACCTTCGTCTCGCGGCTCCTTGCCAATCCCGGAACAGCCGCCGTGGCCCGCAAAAGAACCACCCAATGTGCTGTCAAAAGTTCTTTTGATTCTTTTTCCTTCAAGAAAAAGAATGCCCGCCGCCTCCCGCCGCCCTGCACAACACGCCGCTCCCGAACTGTCTCCGCAGCACCTCCGCCGCCTGTTCAGCGGGCTCCCGGTCGCGGAAGAGTCCGAAGACGGTGGGGCCGCTGCCGGTCATGGAGGCGGAGATGGCCCCCAGGCCCAGCAGGGCGCTCTTGATCTCAAACACCTGGACGTACCGCCGGGGCAGAACATCCTCGAACACATTGTACATCCGCCGGGCCACGCCCTCCAGGTCGCCCCGCTCCAGGGCGGCGATCATACCGGCGGTGTCCGGGTGGCAGCGGAGCTTTTTCAGGCGCACCAGGGAGAAGAGCTCCGGGGTGGAGATGGAGCAGGGGGGCTTGCACACCGCCAGCCAGCAGGGGGGCAGGGCCGGCAGATCGGTCAGCCGCTCCCCACGGCCCTCGGCCAGGGCCGTTCCGCCCCGGACGCAGTAGGGCACGTCGCTGCCCACCAGCGCGCCGATCTCCTCCAGCCGCGCCTCGGTCATCTCCGGGGCCAGCGCCCGGCGCAGCACCCGCAGCACCGCCGCCCCATCGCTGCTGCCCCCCGCCATGCCGGCGCAGACCGGCACCCGCTTGCGGATGTGGATGGACAGCCCGGCGGGCGGCAGCCCGGTCTCCTGAAAAAACCGCTCCGCCGCCTTGGCCGCGATGTTCCCGCCCCCTCTGGGCAGGTAGGGCAGGTCCGCGCTGACCTGGATCCCCGGCTCGGACACAAAGGACACCGTCACCTCGTCGGCCAGGTCGATGGACGCCATCACCATCCGCAGATCGTGGTACCCATCCGCCCTCTTGCCCAAAATATCCAGGCTGAGGTTCAACTTTGCGCAGGCGGGCTCTGTGTAAATCATAGCCACCTCCAGATAGGCGTACAGCCTTTTTTGCGAGAGAAAAAGAGGCCAAAAGGAGCCTCTATGGAGGACTCACAGCCTCTCCTTGCAGTGGGGGCAGTACAGGCTTGTACTCCGGCCCAGGTGCCTGCGGCAGCGGGGACAGCGGTTGCAGGCAAACCAGACCAGGACCGTCAGCACAAAGCACAGCAGCGCGGCGTACAGCACTCCCTCGCTGCGCAGGGCGCTGGCCAGCGGGAACAGCACCAGGGTCAGCAGCGCCAGAACGCCGGTTACCAGCCTGGCCTGGCCCAACGTCAGCTTCACAGCGCCCGCCCCCCATCCCCGCGCCCCGCCAGCTCGTCCAGGGACACGCCGAAGTGGTCCGCCAGGGCGATAAAATTCTCCAGGCTGGGCAGGATGGAGCCGTACTCAAACTTCTGATAGTGCTGTGAGCTGACGCCAATCCCCTGGGCGACCTGCGCCTGGGTTTCACCGTGCTCTGTGCGCAGGGAGCGAAGCTTGTTTTTTAGAAAATCTCTTACTTCCATAATGGCCTCTTGACACACCAAAAGATATGTACTATAATGGGGTGGAGCACATCAAACAATATGTGCATTCTATCAAAAACAGGAGGAACAGACAATGACCGATTTTATGCACTGGCTGTATGCCCACTACATCAGGCCCCAGCTTGACGCCAGCGACCCCACGGGCTGGGAGACGCCCCTGTCCCTGATGGAGACCACCCTGGACGCGGCGCAGCGGGAGCACTACGAGCGAACCCGTGAGTTCTACGCGGTCAACGCCTTCCTGCTGGGGCTCCGCACAGGCTGCGGCCTGAACGGAGCCCTCACAGATAAGGCCCAATAAAGTTTTCTTTTGATTCTTTTCTTGTTCACAAGAAAAGAATGTATGCCGCCTTACCGGATCTTCCGCCCCTCCACATAATACCGCTTGTCCTCCGCGTGGCCCATGGAGAAGGTCTTCCGGGGCAGGACGCCGTCGGCGATGACGGTTTTGAACAGCTGGTCCTTGCTCATGGCGGGGAGCTTGAAGCCGATGTTGCCGGGCTTGGCTCCCAGCTCGTCGGTGATGGCGTCGCCGTGGATGTAGTCCACCTCGCCGCCGTTCTCCTTGAGGTAGGCGTCCAGGAAGTTCTGCAGGGTGCCCACCGCCAGCTGGACCCTGGGGTTGGGGACGGTGAGGCAGCCGGCGCCGCCGGCGTGGGTATAGGTCACCGTGTGGCCCACGCCCGGCCCCTCGTGGGCGTTGGGGTAGAACTCCTTGAAGGCGGCGATGAGCTTCTCCGGGTCCACGCCGAAGACCACCCGGTGGATGGCCTCGAACTTGAGGGCGTCGTCGTGGAGGTTCTCGATCTCCACCAGGGCGTACCGGGCGGGGAGGGAGGCCCACTGGTCCTCGGGGGTGACCTTCTTGAGATTCTCATAGCAGGTCTTGGCGGTGGCCAGGGAGTGGTTGCCGTCGCCCACGGCGAATAGCAGGGGGGCCACGCCCCGCAGGCCGTACTTGCTCTCCATAGCGTCGTCGCTGGCCAGGCGGCCCAGGGCGTCGGCCAGCTGGTCCATCTGCCGGGCGGAGAGCTTCCAGCCGGTGAGGTGGCCGCCCTTGAGCATGAGGTCAAAGTCGTAGACCCGCTCCATGGAGTCCTTGGCGGCGGTGATGGGCTCCACACAGATCTTCTCGGGGTCGTCGATGAGCAGCATCACGTGGGGCAGCTCGATGGGGGCGTCCTTGCGCACCCGCACGCGGGGAGGGATGCGCTCCAGCACGGTGCCCTCGGTGGCCCGGATGAGGGACCCGGAGCCGGGGGTGTAGTCGTACTTCTCCAGGTCCACCGCCGCCACCAGGCCGGGCCGGACCGCCCCGTCGGACTGGGTGCGCTCGATGTAGATGACGGCCCCGCCGTGGGTGGTGAAGATGTCCCGGGCCAGGTAGTCCTCCATGGAGCGGTTGATGGCGGCGATGTGCTCGTCCACGTTGGCGTCGCCCAGCTTGCTCTCCGGCAGAATCAGCCGCAGGGTGGAGGGGGCGTCTCCGGCGATGCGGTCCGCCTCCTCCCAGTACTCCGGCTGGGAGGTAAACTGGTCGCAGGCCACCACGGCCCACCGGTGCATGTCGGTGCCGGCCTTGGGCAGCAGGATGTCGGCGGGCTTCACGCCCAGATTCTCAAATTTGCTGTTCATTCTTCACTTCTCCTCCATATTTTGCATACATTCTTTTTCTTGCGAGAAAAAGAATGAAAAAGAACGAGATTGATCAAACAGCATGTCCAGCAGGACGCTGCCGTTCTCCACCAGGGGGCCGCTCTCCCCGGCCTCCTCGTCGTACACGCCGCCCCGTCCGGCGTCCCGCCGGCTGTCGTAGAGCAGGAAGGGCACCGGGCTGCCGTCGTGGCCCCTGGTGGCGGTGAGGGTCTTGTGGTCGCTGAGGAGCAGGACCCTGTGGTCCTCCCCGGCCTCCTCCAGCCGGGCGAGCAGGGGGGCGACCAGGCGGCTGTCCAGCCACTGGATGGCCTGGATCTTGCCGGGCAAATCGCCGTTGTGGGTGCACTCGTCGGGGGCCTCCAGGTGGAGGCAGACGAAGTCGTACTCTTGGAGCTTCCGCCACGCGGCCTCCAGCTTGCCGGGGAAGTTGGTGTCCAGTTCCCCGGTGGCGCCCTCCACCTCCACCATCTCCAGGCCTCGGAGCACACCGATGCCGTGGCACAGGGGCACCGCGCTGATGACCGCGCCGTCCACGCCGTACTGCTCCCGGAAGGAGGGGAGTGCCGCCGCCGTGCCCTCGGCCCAGAACCAGATGCCGTTGGCGGGCATTTTTCCCTCCCGCCGCCGCCGCTCCGCCGCCGGATGGCGGTCCAGGATCCGGTGGGCCAGGTCCATGAGCCCCGCAAAAACCTCCGCCCGCTCATTTCCGGCGGGGAGCAGGGGGCCGGCAGGCTCCCCCAGGTGGTCGTGGGGCGGGGTGAAGCGGATGCCGGCGATGTCGCTGTGGTGCTGGACCGCCAGCTGCCGGAAGGCGGGGAAAGGGTGAATCTCCATCTCCGCCTTTGCCAGGGCCCCGGCGAAGCGGGGGTCGTCCAGCAGGGCCCGTAGGGCCTCCAGGGCGGCGTCCCCCTCGATGGAGCCGGCGCTGTGGGAGAGGATGCGCTTTTTCTCCAGGGGCATGTCCCCGTCCTCCAGGGTCACCAGATTGCACCGGAAGGCGGCGTCGCCGGGCAGCAGCGGGATGCCGGCGGCGGCGGCCTCCATGGGGGAGCGTCCGGTAAAATAGGTCCGGGGGTCACAGCCAAAGATGGACAAAATGGCGGTCTCGCTGCCGGCGGGCAGGGGGGCGGGGCAGTTGACCACCCGGCCCGTCAGCCCCCTGGCGGCCATGCGGTCGATGGCGGGGATGGACGCGGCCTGGAGGGGCGTTTTGCCCCCCAGCTGGGGCACAGGGTTGTCCGCCATGCCGTCCCCGATCACGAGCAGATATTTCATAGGAACACCTCCTATTGGCTCTTACCGTCTATTATACAGGGTCGCCGCCGATTTTTCAACGATAAAAGCGCCCCGCGCCAGGATTTTTCGTGAAACAGGGAAAATTGCCGGCGACCCCCGGTGCAGCCCTGCGCGCCCGCCCCCTTTCCCGGGCGCGCTGCCGCAATCCGCATGGCATAAACGGCCTATGGCGGCGGAAAAATAAACCAGTGCACGTCCTTCCATATCTCCCGTCTGCCCCGGAGCGTGAATAAGCGCGGGAAAAGGGGAAAGACTACGACCGGAAGCCGGAAAACAGCAGCCGGCGTCCAAAGAAAAAAGGAGGTAGAAGAGATGGTTTTGGATCGGATTGCGCTGGTTCTGGTGATTATCGGCGCACTGAACTGGGGGCTCATCGGCCTGTTTGGCCTGGATCTGGTGGCGTTCCTGTGCGGCGGCCAGATGGCGGTGATCTCCCGCGTGATCTACGCCGTAGTGGGGCTGGCGGGGCTGTGGTGTGTGTCCCTGCTGTTCCGGGAGCGGGTCCCGGCCCAGGCCCAGGCCTGATACGGATTCTCCATAAAAGAAGCACATTCTTTTATGGGGCTGCGGCGCGCCGCGCCGCGCGCAAACACCTGAAAAGGCCAGGAAATCGCATGACGGTGCGCAGGTGCGCAAAATCCCGCCTGCGGAGCATGCAGGTCGGATTTTTGATATATTGGCGATGGGCGCGGCGGCCGCCGCGCCCATCGCCAAACAGCGCCCTAGCAGCGGTTCAGACAGGCAAAAATCTCCTGAATCCTGGGCATGGCCAGCCCGGAGGGGACGCCGCCGGAGCAGACGCCCGCCAGCCCCTCGGTCTCCAGGATGCCCGCCAGGGTCCGGGCCGCGCCGTCCACGGTGCCGTCCAGCCGCCCGGCGTTCTCCCTGGCCCAGCGCAGCAGCCAGGCCAGGGCGGTGGTCTGCTCCTCGTCCGCCAGCTGCTCCACCCAGCGCAGATCCAGCTCCTCCCCGCCCAGGGAGAAGGCCCGCTTTCCGGTCCGCCGGATCTTTAGCCGCTCCTGTACATAGCCGCCGCCCCGGTAATTTTTCCGGGACTGGACGGCCCCGGCCAGCCGGAGGGGCCGCTTCCCGGCGGGCAGCTGGAAGCCGGGGGCCCGGAGGACAGGGGCCGGCGCGTCCCGGAGGAGCGCCCGGGTGGATGCGGTGATGTCCACGGGCCGGTAGGCGTCCATCTGGAGGATCTGGTGGGCAATGTGGAAGTAGGCCCCGCAGCTGCCCACCACCAGCACCGTGGACACGCCGGCCTTCTCATAGAGGTCCGCCGCCCGCTCCAGAAAGGGGGTGATGGGCTCCTTGTCCCTGGCGATGACCCGCTGCATCAGCTCGTCCCGGACCATGAAGTTGGTGGCCGAGGTGTCCTCGTCGATGAGCAGCACCCGCGCGCCCGCCTCCAGGCCCTCCACGATGTTGGCGGCCTGGGAGGTGCTGCCGCTGGCGTCCAGGGTGGAGAAGCGGGTGGTGTCCCGGCCGTTGGGCAGGCGGTTGATGAACAGGGAGATGTCGGTGCCGGTGATTTTGCGCCCGTCCTCCGCCCGGATCTTCAGGGCGCTGGCGTCGGTGATGACGTACTCCCGGCCGTCCCCGGCGATGTGGTTGTAGACGCCCCGCTCCAGGGCCTTGAGGAGGGTGGACTTGCCGTGGTAGCCGCCGCCGGCGATGAGGGTGATGCCCCGCCGGACGCCCAGCCCCCGCAGGGGGCCCCGGTGGGGGAGCTGCAGCGTCACCGCCATGGTCTCCGGGGCGCGGAAGGGCACCGCGTCCCCCATGGGCCGGTCGGATGCGCCGCTCTCCCTGGGCAGTATGGAGCCGTCGGCCACGAAGGCGGCCAGCTCCAGCCGCTCCAGCTCCCGGCGGATGAACTGCTGGTCCTCCGCCAGGGCGGCGACCCCCTCCGCCTCCCCGGCGGGGGTGCTGGCGAAGAGGAGGCTCTCCTCCACGCACACCGGGAGGAAGTCGAAGAGGATCTTCTCCAGCTCCGACGCGTTGATGGTGCGCCCGTTGGCGGGGAAGCCCACCTCGAAGCGGACCAGGATCCGCCCCTCCGACACCTCGCACCCCGTCCGCTCCAGCACCTCCTGGCCGCAGCGGGTGACGGAGATGACCCCGCTCTTCCCGGAGCCCTTGGCCTGGAAGCAGAACCGGTCCGACTGGCGGCGGAACCGCCGCAGCAGGTAGTCGGCCAGGGCGGTCCTGTTCTCCCTGGTGTTCCGGAGGGCGGCGGGGAAGCCCGCCGTCTTCTGGTCCACCTCCACGCTGACCCGGGAGGGGGCGGCGAAGGGGTCGCCCTGCACGTGCTCGATGTGCAGGATGTACTTGCCGAAGCCGTAGCTCCCGGCCAGGGACTTGTATGCGGGGTAGCTTTTCCGGTCGATGGCGCGCAGGTCGCCCCGCAGTGTCTGAGCAGATTTCATAGGGAAGTCCTCCGTTTTTGTCGTTTTTGGCAGCAGGCCCACAGCAGCATCTCCCAGACGACCGCCATCCCGTAGGGCAGCGCGCTGTCCGCGGGGCCGGCGGGCTGGAGCGCAAGGAGATGGATGAACAGATTCCAGGCGGCGTGGTAGACCATGGAAGAGAGCAGGTTGTGCTTGGACCAGCTGAGCAGGCAGCTGTGGAGATAGCTCTCCGCGACGCACCCCAGAAGGAACCAGCCGGCGGGGGCCCGCATATCGCCGAACAGGAAGTAGTGGTAATGCCACAGCCCCCATAGGAGGCCCACGGCGCACGGGGCCAGACAGGGCCGCCTCATATGCCGGCGGAAAAGGGGCTGCAGATACCCCCGCCAGCCCAGCTCCTCCGCCAGCAGCGCCCACAGGACGGTGACCGCCTTGGCGGCGGTCATGCGCCCCGTGGTGAAGGGGAACCCCAGCAGCCAGGCCCCGGTCTTTGCCAGGAGCATAGGGACAAGGGCAATCAGCACCGGGAGCGCCAGAACCTCCAGGGGGCTGCCCGCCCGGAAGTTCTCCCGCAAAAAGCTTCTCAGCCGCCCTCCTCCGGCCGTGGCGGCCACGGCGGCAAGGGACGGCGCGGCGGCCTCCGCGCCGAACAGAAGCCACCAGACGGCGGTCCCCTCCGCCCTGGAGCGCAGGCAGGCCGCCGCCAGGGGGAGGAGAAAGGCTGTGCACAGAAATATGCGCAGCTCCCTTCTCTGCCGGCCGTCCAATGCCCATCCCCCCTGTCTGTGCGAATCTGCCCCCAGTATACCACGCCCCGGCGGCCCCCGCAAGGCATATTGTCCCCATAACCGGCCTTCCGGCCCGCCGGTACCGTCTTGCATTTTCCCCCGCCATCGGCTATAATACACCCAAGGGAGGGATGCGCAGTGAAGATCGCGATTATGAACGGGACCCTGTCCGAGGCGGAGCAGGACTACTACATCCGCCATGTGACGGACAAATATCCCATGAGCATCATCGATAAGATTGTGCTGGAGGTCCACGGCGACTACGTGGACGTACACTACACCCTGCACCGCTTCCGGGAGGTGCGCAAGATGGGGGGCTACTGCATCGGCGAGCCCGCGGACTGGAACCCCGCCAAGCAGGCCGAGCTGCGGGACACGCTGCCCAACCCGGTGGAGGGCTGAGGCCCGAGTTTCAGGGAAAAATACGGGGAAAACGCTAAAAGTCAAGAGAAATTTGCAAAAGTCAAGAAAAATTAGCACCCTGCACAAGTGGGGCGGGCGGGTTTTATGCGTTTTCACAACAAAATGACATGGCAAGCCAGCCGGATGGGTCAATCCCATTCGGCTGGTACATTTGTATGGGGTCAGGGCGTCACGCCGCCTGGAGCTCTCGGTCAAAGAGCATGGCGGCGGACTTCCAGCCCAGTATCTTGCGGGGGTAGTTATTGACCCACCGCTCCGCCGCCATCACCTCCTCCCTTGTAACCTTATCAAAGTTGGTGCCCTTTGGGAAAAACCGTCTAATCAGCCGGTTCATGTTCTCATTGCTGCCCCGCTCATAGGCGCTGTATGGGTGGCAGAAAAACACGATGGTCCGCTTGCCTTTGCGCCGGTGGGACATCTCTATGCCCTCGAAGTCTTGAAATTCACAGCCGTTATCAACGGTAATGGGGCACCTCCTAAATCTGAGCGCCCAGAGCTCGCAGCTCCGTGGCAAAGACGCCATACTGGGCGGGCTGGAGCTGGGTGATGGCCTGGACGCCGTACTTGGTCAGCAGGGCCAGCAGGGGCTCCATCTTCCCGGCGTCTACCAGGGCGGCCCCGGCCTTGGAGATTTGGTCCAGGGTGTAGGTGGGGGCACCGGCCACCGGCATGACAGGAGCGGCAGTCTGAGGAGCCGGAGCGGGCGCAGGAGCGGGCGCAGGAGCGGGGGGCGTAACAGGGGCCGCCGGAGCCGGGGTCACGGGAGCGGGGGCCGGGCCCGTGGCGGGGGCGGGCATCTGGGGCGGAACAGCCGCCGGAGCGGGCATCTGGGGCGGAACAGCCGCCGGAGCGGGCATCTGGGGCGGGACAGCCGCCGGAGCGGGCATCTGGGGCGGAACAGCCGCCGGAGCGGGCATCTGGGGCCGGGGAGCGTCAGGGGTCAGGATGTTGGGGTCCACCGTCATGGCAGCGGCCAGCTTTTCAACGGCAGCCACCAGGGCCGGGGCCTCCACATTGATGGTCATGGACAGGTTACTCATCTTGTAAATCCTCCTTGTTTTCAGATTGACAGTCACAGGGCTCACAGGGGTCAAGGTGGGCCCCGCAATAGGGGCAGGTGGTATAATAGGGCATAGGTCAGTCCTCCAAAATGCTTGTCCAGTGTTCCAGGGCGGTCATGACCTTGCGGGTGTAGTCCGTTTGGTAGACACCGGCGTCCCAGAGCTTTTGGGCACCGCTGGGGCCGCAGTTGTAGGCCATCAAGGCTCGCTCCGTGTCCCCGTAGCGGTCAAGGTAGCCGCCGATGATGTAGACGCCAGCCTCAATATTTCCGGCATGGGTCAGCGGGTCCATGCCCAGGCCTTGGAGCCATTCATGATTACATTGGTTTATCTGCATGAGGCCATAGTCACTGGTGGGGCTTGTGGCGTCCGGGTCAAAGTGGGTTTCCACCTCAGCGATGGCCAGCGCCAGGGCATAGGGCACGCCGTAGCGCTCACATTGGTCCTGCATGATTTCCTGGAGGTCATAGGCCAGGAGCCGCCCGTCACTCACAATGTCATCCCGGTGCCTCACCAGCTCCGGCGTTTCAGCCGGAGCGGTGGGCGGTGGGGTGCTGGTGGGCTCCGGGGCAGACGTGGCCACGGTCACCGGGGGCTTGTCCGCCAGCAGGGCGTCAAAGATAAAGTTTAAGGTGAGGGCGGAAACGGTGAGGGCCAGGATGATGGCCAGAGCGATGGCGGCGCAGGCCATGACGATGGGCCAGGGGTTGCGCCGGGGCTTGTCCCACGGGTCCTGGGCGGTCCTCATTTGTCCACCCGGCGGAAAAGCTCCTCTATGAGCTCCCGGTTGCTGTACCCCTCCAGCGGGTTGCTGTCATCCTCCACCGCAAAATCGGAGGGAATGAGGAAAGCGGGGCGGGACCCGTGGGTGTGGGAGCAGTAGTTGCCGTAGAGGCTGCCGCCAGAGTACAAGCCAAGGACCCATGTATGGTCATCATCCACGCAGGGCGTGGACCAGGGGGTCACGGACCACTCCCAGCTCTCCGGGTTGGGCAGGATGCCGTGGTACTTGCGCAGCTCATCCAGGGTGAGCGGGGCCACCTTGCACTCCACGGTCCCGTACTCCTTGGAGCCGTTGAGGGCGGTGAGGTCCACCGTGCGGGTGATGACCTCCTCCGGGTGCCCCTGGGTGATGCCGTCCAGGAAAGCGCCGTTGAGGTGCACCCGGAGGGCGTTGTCCTCATCCTTGAAGTTGTTGGTCTTGCCAAAGGACTGCTCAATCTGCTCGGCCACGGCCAGCAGGGTGCCCTCCTTGCGGTGCTCCAGGACGATGCAGGGCTCCCCACGGTAGAGGATGACCTTGCCGGGGGCAATGCGGGAAACGGGGGTTTTCATGTACTGTTCCTCCTTTAGTGATTGGTGGGGGCGGCATCCCGCTCCCTGGGGCCGTTGTCATAGTCCGGCCCAGTGCCGGTCCACTCATACTCACACTCCGGGCCGATGAGGATGCCGGTCAGCTTGTGCGTGGCATCATCGCAGGTGGGGGCCCAAATGGAGATGTTCAGCATGGCCTTGGTGGCCTTGTGGCGCAGGCCAACGCTCCATTTGTACTCTTTCATGGATTAGTCCTCCTCCGTTTCGATGGTGATAAGGTTTTCGGCCTGGACAATGATGTCCGACACGATTTGACGGATGGGCAGGCCGGTCTTGGCCTTGAGGCGGCGGACTACTTTCTCCGCCTCCGGGGTGAGGCGGACCGTGCCGATGCACTCCATGGCCCGCCCACCAGCTTTGAGCACGATGGCGTTTTCGCTTTTGCTCATGGGGTTGTCCTCCTTGGTTTTTTGGTGCCTATGTGGTGCGGGTCATGCCTCAGCGGCAGCTCTGCGTTCCCCTCCGCTCAAGCTCCTGCTGCATGGTGAGCTGGGCCAGGTCGGCGTCATACTTGAGGCGCTGGTCCGGGAGCCGGTCCCCCGTGCGGCCCCGCCGCAATTCGGTATAGACCGTGGAGAGGGGCACCTTTAAGGCCGCCGCCAGGTCCTTGGCCGTGTTGCCGTTTTCCCAAAGGGTCTGGAGGTCTTTCCGGGCTTGCAACGTGCGGAAAGCGTAGCCTGCCATGTGTTTCACCTCTTTTCTGGCATAAAAAAATTAGCTTGCGGGGTGCCAAGTCGTTTGACTTGGACCCTGCAAACTAATCATAGGGGGTGCTAAATACGGGGAAAACGAAAAAATCTCTTGCTTTTTCCCCCTGTCTATGGTATTCTATCATGGCGATAAAGGGCGGTCCTCTGTCAAGGGGCGGGACAAACCGTGCCCGTCCGCCAAAAATTGTTAAGAACGCCTATATATTAGGAGGAAATTTCCCATGGATCTCATTAAGGAACTGACCAAATCCCAGATCAAGGAGATGCCCGCCGTCCTGGTCGGCGACACCGTGAAGGTGCACGTGAAGGTCAAGGAGGGCGCCCGTGAGCGGATTCAGGTCTATGAGGGCATTGTCATCGCCAAGAAGCACGGCGGCATTGAGGAGACCATCACCGTGCGCCGCGTGTCCTACGGCATCGGCGTGGAGAAGGTCTTCCCCCTGCACTCCCCCACCATCGACAAGATCGAGGTGGTGCGCCACGGCGTTGTCCGCCGTGCCAAGCTGTACTACCTGCGCGACCGCGTGGGCAAGGCGGCCAAGGTGCGCGAGAGGCTCTGATTCCGGCGTATGCACTGCGGCGAGGCCGCGGGAACATAGGGAAGGGGACGGCCCGCCGGGCCGTCCCCTTCCCTATGTTATATTTTGCCGCGTCCGGCCCGCCGGTCAGGGCCCTGTCTTCCCGTCTCCCGCCATCAATTCGGTCATCTCCTCGATCCGCTCCAGGGGGAAGGGGGGCAGGGACAGGGGCTTCATGGCGATGGACATCAGCTTCATGGGGTTGTCGTCCGCCGCCACCCGGTTGGAGTGCAGCGCGCCGCAGCGGCCGCACCGGTGGATCACGGCCCACTCGCCCCGGCTCCTGACCCACACCGCCACCGGCTCCATGAGCCCGCCGCAGTCCGCCGCCCTGTCGCCGGGCTCCACGTCCAGGTGCAGGCTGGTCAGGCAGTTGGGGCAGTGATTGCGGTGGCCGCTGCCCGCCCCGGCGGAGACCACCAGCCGCCCGCATTTCCGGCAGATGAAGTGGTCGGAGCAAGGGTGGTGCTTGTAGTAGCCTTTTTCATATTGCTTCCGTTTGTTTTCACGGTTCATGATTGTGGTTTCTCCTCACGCGTTTAGTATAGTTTCAGCTGCCGCAGGACAATAAAAACAGGTAACCCTCCGCAGGATGGGTTACCTGTACCAAGCCTATACAGCGCCGCGTGATCAGAGCGTGCCTCCAAGCGCCCCGGAGGGGCGCGGTAAGCCTCCGCCCGTCCAGGGGCGGAAAAAGCGAGAGAAGGAAGCGGCCTGGGCAGCAATCTGCAAAATAGGCGCGGCAGAAAACACACCACTCCGGATGCGGTACGCGTCTATTGTCCGATCAATCGCCGACATCAACTTCACTCCTTTCGGCAAACTGGCAGCAGTATACCACATGAACGCCCCCGTGTCAACGGCGGGCGAACAAAAATTTTCCGCCGGATGCACATCCCCGTGCAACTTTCCTTCGTATCCTCCCCCTATCTGTAGGGAGCACCACCACCGAGGTAACCATGTCCTGAAGTAAGTGCAGCCCAGGCCGGGTACCGGGCCGTGTACGCCGGGATAAGCGCGTGCGGAGCGCACCTTGACAACTTCATTAGGATGTGCGCGGATATGCGGCCTATCCCTTCTCCGTCAGATCCCGGACGATCTGCAGAACGTGGTCCGCCTGTTCGGGCCGCAGCCGCTCCAGCTCCTCCAGGAGCTCCCTGGCCCGCCGGGGCGCGGCGGCGTCCGTGTTGAAGAACTCCTGGGGCGTGATGCCGAGGTAGTCGCAGATATAGAAGAACCCGGCCATAGACGGCAGAGTCCTTCTGTTTTCGATCTTGTTGATGTAGCTCTCGCTCTGCCCCAGCGACAGGCTCATATCGCGGGCGGAGACGCCCCTCTGGGTGCGCAGCTCCGCGATTCTTTCAGGAAACCAGCCCAAATAATCCATACGTCCGCCCTCCCCATAGTATATAGTATAAATCCTGTGTCTCCTCAAAATGGGGAAAATAAAGATATATTTTTCTTTACAAAAAGCATTACAAGATGTATAATGCCCGGTGGTACGGATTTCTATTCTATACGACAGGGAGGAGCAGCGGCAATGACACGGAAGACAAGAAGAGCGGTATGCGGGGGACTTGCGGGGCTGGCGCTGCTGGCGCTGTCCGCCTGCGGACAGCTGCCGGGCCTGACCCGCCCCGGAGAGGAGCAGGCGGCGCTGACGATCACCCTGGACCCCGCCGCGCCGGAGGGGGTGGTCCTCTCCTGGAGCCCCGGGGCCGCGCCGGAGGAGGTCACGGTCGCCGGCGGCGGTCCTGCCTCCGGGTGGAGCAAAAATATCACTGGAAATATTGCCAATCAGGGCTTTACTATTTCCAAAATCTCCGCTATAATAAGACTCTGTGACCGTCGGAAGAGCGGGAATCGGAGGGATAACGATGTGGCTGCTGTTTGCCCTGCTGTCGGCCGTCTTTGCGGCGCTGACCTCAATTCTGGCGAAGATCGGCATTGAGGGCGTTAATTCCAACCTGGCTACCGCCGTGCGCACGGTGGTGGTGGTGGGCATGGCCTGGGCCATGGTGTTTCTGACCCATGCCCAGGGCGGGCTGTCCGCCATCAGCAGGCGGAGCTGGCTGTTTCTCATTCTCTCCGGCCTGGCCACCGGCGCCTCCTGGCTGTGCTACTACCGGGCCCTGCAGCTGGGCAGCGCCTCCAAGGTGGCGCCGGTGGATAAGCTGAGCGTCGTCCTCACCGTCCTGCTGGCGGCCCTGCTGCTGCGGGAGGAGCTGACGGCCAGATCTCTGGCGGGGTGCGCCCTGATCACTGCGGGGACCCTGCTGATGGTGCTGTAACCGGGGAGCGGCGGCGATGAAGATCATCATTTCTCCCGCAAAGCGGATGCGAGTGGACACGGACAGCTTCGCCTGCAAGGGGCTGCCGGTGTTTCTGGACCAGGCGGAGCGGCTGTGCGAGCGGCTGCGGTCCATGTCCGGCCGGGAGCTGAAGGCCCTGTGGCGGTGCAATGACCAGATTGCCGGCCTGAATATCCGGCGTCTGGAGGCCATGGATCTGCGCCGGAATTTGACGCCGGCCCTTCTGTCCTACCAGGGCATCCAGTATCAATATATGGCTCCCGGCGTGTTTACCCAGGCGGAGCTGGACTATGTGGAGGAGCACCTGTATATCCTGTCCGGCTTTTACGGGCTTCTGCGGCCCTTCGACGGCGTGACGCCCTACCGGCTGGAGATGCAGGCGAAGCTCCCGGTGGACGGGGCGGCGGACCTGTACGGCTTCTGGGGCGGCGCCATCGCCGGGGAGATTTTCTCCCGGACGGACTGTGTGGTCAATCTGGCCTCCAAGGAGTACAGCGTGTGTGTGTCCCGTCATCTGCCGCCGGGGGCGCGGCTGGTGACGTGCGTGTTCGGCGAGGAAAAAAACGGCAGGATTGTTGAGAAGGGGACCCTGTGCAAGATGGCCCGCGGGGAGCTGGTGCGCTTTATGGCGGAGCGGCAGGCCGGGGAGCCGGAGGCGTTGCGCTCCTTCGACCGCCTGGGGTACCGCTTCTCGCCGGCGTTATCCGGCGTGGACACATATGTCTTTGTCCGGGAACCCTCCGGCGATAAATGATGAAAATCAACGCCATGATCGGCCCTTTGCGGCCGAAACAGGCGATGTATTATACGAAAAGGTGCGGGAAATATTGACAGAGCGCCCTGCGATTGCTACAATAGCAATATGGACAGTCCGGGAGAGGCCGGGACGCGGTTCCAAATTCCGTTGCGGCGCATGGGGAGATTGTATATGTATCACTGTTCCATTCATTTCTATCTGGTGGGCTGCCCGCCCGAGGCCGCCGAGCTCCTCAGGGAGATGCCCCCGCTTGCCCGCTTTACCCACGAGTTCGCCGGGAGCGCCCGGCCCGACCCGGCTCAGACGGCCTGGGCAGACGTGATTCTGGCGGACCTGCGGGAGCTGGACGTGCAGGAGACTCTGGCGGCGCTGACCGCCGGCAAGCGGGAGGAGGCGGAGCTCATCGTGCTGGCCTCCCGTGAGCAGCTCCCCCTGCTGTCCAACAGCCTGCACGCCCTGCAGGACATCTGGATCGCGCCCCTGTCGGGGGAGGAGCTCCGCTTCCGCTTTCTGCGCTGGCAGCAGGCCTGCAAGCTCAGCCGGGACTACTGGCAGACCAGCCAGTACCTGGAGACCACCATCAACAGCGTCCCCAATCTGGTCTGGTACAAGGACAAGGACGGCATCCATGAGAAGGTCAACGACAGCTTCTGCCGCACCGTCAACAAGCCCAAGATCCAGGTGGAGGGCCGAGGCCACGCCTTTATTTGGGACGTGGAGCGCGATGATCCCGCCTGTATTGAGTCGGAGCGGGAGGTCATGCAGCTGCGCAGGACCTGCGTGGCCGAGGAGACCGTTCAGACCGGCGAGGGCACCCGGCTGCTGACCACCTACAAGTCTCCCCTGTACGATCTGGATGGCAGCGTCATGGGCACCGTGGGCGTGGCGGTGGACATTACCCAGGAGCGGGCCTACGAGCAGGAGATCATCAAGAAAAATCACACCCTGGAGACCATCTTCACCACCCTGGACTGCGGCGTGATGTGCCACACGGTGGATGGAACCCAGATTCTCAGCATTAACCGGGCGGCCCTGCAGATTCTGGGCTACGCGTCCCAGGAGGAGATGATGGAGGCCGGCTTCCACATGGTGGCGGGTTCGGTGGTGGAGGAGGACCGGGAGCGTCTGCGCGCCTGCATCCAGAAGCTGCAGCGGGTGAACGACAACGTCAGCATCGAGTACCGGGTGCGCCACCAGGACGGGGAGATCCTCCACGTGATGGGCAACATCAAGCTGGTGGAGGAGAACGGGGAGATGTTCTACCAGCGCTTCCTGCTGGACTGCACCGCCCAGAAGCTGCGGGAGCAGCAGGAGCGGATGGAGGCCGAGCGCCGGCAGATGGAGCTGGTGCACGCCCTGAGCATCGACTACAGCCTGGCCTGCTTCTTCGATTTGGACACCGGCGAGGGCTTTCCCCTGCGTCTGGACGAGAACAGCGACCACGTATTTGACGCCTCCTTCACCGGGCAGCTCCCCTACCAGGAGAGCCTGGAGATGTACATAGACCGCTTTGTATACGAGGACGACCGGGAGATGCTGCGCCATGCGGCCTCCCAGGAGCGGCTCAGGGCGGAGCTGGCGGAGCGGCGGATCTACTACGTCAACTATCGGGTCTGGGTCGGCGGCGAGCTGCAGTACTACCAGCTCAAAGCCGTGCGGGCGGGATCCTGGGACCAGCGGCGGGGCGCGGTGCTGGGCTTTCGCAGCGTGGACGAGGAGACCCGCATTGAGCTGGAGAAGAAGGACCTGCTGGAGGACGCCCTCTCCCAGGCGAAGCGGGCCAACAAGGCCAAGAGCGTCTTCCTCTCCAACATGTCCCACGACATCCGCACGCCCATGAACGCCATCGTGGGCTTTACCTCCCTGGCCATCACCCACATCGACCGGCGGGACCAGGTGGAGGAGTACCTGAAGAAAATTATGACCTCCGGCAACCACCTGCTCAGCCTGATCAACGACATTCTGGACATGAGCCGCATCGAGAGCGGCAAGATCCGCCTCAACGAGGAGCTGTGCAGCCTGCCCGACATTCTCCACGGCCTGCACAGCATTGTTCAGGCGGACATCCACGCCAAGCAGCTGGACCTCTTCATGGACGCGGTGGACGTGCTGGACGAGGAGATCTACTGCGACAAGCTGCGGCTGAACCAGGTGCTGCTCAACCTTCTGAGCAACGCCATCAAATACACCGGCTCCGGCGGCATGGTCAGCGTGTGCATCTCCGAGCGGCCCGGCGCACCCGCCGGCTACGCCAACTTTGAGTTCCACATCAAGGACACCGGCATCGGCATGAGCAGCGAGTTCGTCTCCCACATCTTCGAGCCCTTCGAGCGGGAGCGGAACTCCACCATCAGCGGCATCCAGGGCACCGGCCTGGGTATGGCCATCACCAAGAACATCGTGGACATGATGAACGGTACCATCAGCGTGCGCAGCGAGCAGGGGGTGGGTACCGAATTTATCGTCTCCTTCACTTTCCGGCTCCACACCGGATCCAAGGAGGTCCAGATCATCCCCGGTCTGGAGAACTGCCGGGCCCTGGTGGTGGACGACGACTTCAACACCTGCGACAGCGTCTCCTACATGCTCCAGCAGTTCGGCCTGCGGGCGGAGTGGACCCTGTCGGGGAAGGAGGCGGTGCTGCGCACCCGCCAGGCGGTGGCCCGCAACGACAGCTACAGCGTTTACGTCATCGACTGGCTGATACCGGATATGAACGGCATCGAGGTGGCCCGGCGCATCCGGAAGGAGATGGGGGAGAACGTGCCCATCATCGTCCTGACCGCCTACGATTGGTCCGACATCGAGGACGAGGCCAAGGAGGCCGGCGTGACGGCTTTCTGCAGCAAGCCCCTGTTTCTGTCGGAGCTGCGCAGATGCCTGCACGCCATCATGCACGTGGACGGAGACGGCGAGCCCGTGGTGTGCCAGGAGAAGACGCGCATGCACACCGGACGCATCCTGCTGGCGGAGGACAACGAGCTCAACCAGGAGATCGCCACCGCCATTCTGGAGGAGGCCGGCTTCTCCACGGAGGTGGCGGGGAACGGACAGATCGCCGTGGATATGCTCCGGCGCTCCCAGCCCGGCTACTACCGGCTGGTGCTGATGGATATTCAGATGCCGGTGATGGACGGCTACGGCGCTGCCCGGGCGATCCGGGCGCTGGAGGACCAAAAGCTGGCGGACATCCCCATTCTGGCCATGACGGCCAACGCCTTTGAGGAGGACCGCCAGGAGGCTCTGCGGGCCGGGATGAACGGGCACATCGCGAAGCCCATCAATATTGATACGCTGTTTGACACCCTCGAGCAGGTTTTGCACTGAGGGATGATACGAGGAGGCGGGTGCAGATGCACCCGCCTCCTCGTTTTGTGTGCTGCCGGTCTATTGGATCACTACGTTCTCCTGGCCCAGCACCTCCACCAGCTCCTCCACCAGGGATTTGCCCAGCAGGCAGGCGGCGCCCATGCGCTTGCCGGTGTCGGTGAACACCAGCTTGGCCGGCGTGCCGCCGGGGAACATGCTGATGACCCGGTTGATGTGGTCCAGGGCCGGGTGGTCCGCAGAGGGCAGGCGCAGCCACAGCACCTTCCCCTCCAGAACCTGGACGCCGGAGGCGGGCCGGGGGGCCGCCTCCTCCTGGGGGAGGGGGGCGCCGCCGCCCAGGGGGAGCACGTTGTCACAGAGAATCTGGGGGGGCTTCTCGTCCCGCACCGACAGCTTCCCCCGGACGAGCACCGCGCTGCCCGGCGCGAGCAGGCGGCCGCAGCGCTCCAGAGTCCGGCTGAAGCACAGCAGCTCGATGGAGGAGGTGTCGTCCTCGATGGTGGCGTAGGCCATGAGGCTGTTGTTGCGGGTGGTGCGTGTGCGGTAGGCGGTGACGATGCCGGCCACGGCAATCTGCTGCTCGTCCTGGTAGAGGGCGGGGCCGCCCTCCTGGGCGAAGTCATCGTTGATGGAGGAGATGTGGACCGCGCCCGCGTTCCGGGCGGCCTCCCGGTAGGCGTTCATGGGGTGGCCGGAGAGGTAGAGGCCTGTGATCTCCCGCTCCTGGCGCATGCGCTCCTCCAGGGAGAACTCCGGCAGGGGGGGGAGGGCCAGCTCCACGGCGGGGCGCTGTGCCGGCGCCGCCATGCCGAACAGATCCATCTGGCCCTCCACGTTCTGCCGGCGGCTGTCGGCGATGGAGTCCAGCAGCTTGTCGTGTACCGCCGCCAGCTGGCTGCGGTACACGCCGAAGCTGTCGAAGGCGCCGGCCCGGATCAGGTTCTCTACCGCCCGCTTGTTGATGTCCGTGCCGTACAGCCGCTCGCAGAAGTCCTGGAAGCCGGTGAAGGGGCCGTGGGCCTCCCGCTCCCGGACCACCGACTGGATGAAGCCCCGGCCGATGTTCTTGATGGCCACCAGGCCGAAGCGGATGCCTTCCTCCTCCACGGTGAAGGTGTCCAGGGATCGGTTTACGTCCGGGGGCAGCAGGGCGATGCCCATGTCCCGGCACTCGTTGATGTAGTCGGAGACCTTTTCCGTGTAGTCCAGCACGCTGGTCAGCAGGGCCGCCATGTACTCCCGGGGGTAGTGGAGCTTGCACCAGGCGGTCTGGTAGGCCACCACGGCGTAGCACACCGCGTGGGCCTTGTTGAAGGCGTAGTTGGCAAAATCGTAGATCTCGTCATAGATGGCCTGGGCGATGGCCTCGGGGATGCCGTTGGCGACGCAGCCGGCGATGTGCCGGTCCGGGTCGCCGTGGAGGAAGGCCTCCTGCTCCCGGGCGATGTCCTTGGCCTTCTTCTTGCTCATGGCCCGGCGCACCATGTCCGCCTGCCCCAGGGAGTAGCCCGCCAGCTGCTGGAAAATCTGCATGACCTGCTCCTGGTAGACGATGCAGCCGTAGGTGATGGAGAGAATGGGCTCCAGGGAGGGGTGCTTGTAGGTGACCAGCTTGGGGTCGTGCTTGCAGGCGATGAAGCGGGGAATGGACTCCATGGGGCCCGGCCGGTACAGGGCCACGATGGCGGTCAGATCCTCAATGGACTGGGGCCGGAGGCCCACGCAGACTCCGGTCATGCCGGCGGACTCCATCTGAAAAACCCCGCTGGTCTTTCCCGCCGTGAGCATGTCGTAGACCGCCTGGTCGTCCTCCGGGATGTCCTCCAGGCGGAAGTCCGGCTCGTGCCGGCGCACCATCTCCACCGCGTCGTCCAGAATGGTCAGATTCCGCAGGCCCAAAAAGTCCATCTTCAGCAGGCCCAGCTCCTCCAGTGTGACCATGGAGAACTGGCAGACGATGGTGTCGTCGTTCTTCGCCAGGGGCACGTAGGTGTATACCGGGTCTTTGGTGATGACCACGCCGGCGGCGTGGGTGGAGGCGTGGCGGGGCATGCCCTCCAGGGCCTTGGCGGTGTCGATGAGCTTTTTGATGCCGGGATCCTGGTCGTACATCTCCCGCAGGGGCTTTGACAGCCGCAGGGCGTCGTCCAGGGTGATGTGGGGGGTGGAGGGCACCTGCTTGGCCACCACGTCCACCTCGGCATAGGGCATGTTCAGCACACGGCCCACGTCCCGGATGCCGCCCCGGGCGGCCATGGTGCCGAAGGTGACGATCTGGGCCACCCGGTCGTCGCCGTACTTCCGGCGGACATACTCCACCACCTCGTCCCGGCGGGTGTCGCCGAAGTCCATGTCGATGTCCGGCATGCTCACCCGCTCCGGGTTCAGAAACCGCTCGAAGTACAGCCCGTACTTCATGGGGTCCACGTCGGTGATGTCCAGGCAGTAGGAGACCATGCTGCCGGCGGCGGAGCCCCGGCCGGGGCCCACGGGGATGCCCTTCTTCCGGGCGTAGCGGACAAAGTCGGAGACGATGAGGAAGTAGTCCGTAAAGCCCATCTGTTCGATCATATCCAGCTCGTAGTCCAGCTGCCGGCGGTACTCCGGGTGTTCCCCCCGGTATTTGTCCGCGAAGCCCGCCTCGCACAGGCGGCGGATGTAGCCCTGGGCATTCTCCCCCTCCGGTACCCGGAACTGGGGCAGGTGGTACTGGCCGAAGGTGAACCCCAGCTGGCACTGGTCCGCGATGCGGGCGGTGTTGGCCAGGGCGTCGGGGTACTGGCTGAACAATTTCTCCATTTCCTCCGTGGAGCGGAGGTAGAAGTTGCGGGGCTCGTAGCGCATGCGCTTCTCGTCCTCCACCAGCTTGCCGGTCTGGATGCACAGGAGGACGTCGTGGATCTCCGCGTCCTCGGGGGCCAGGTAGTGGCAGTCGTTGGTGCACACCAGGGGGATGCCGGTCTCCTGGTGGATGCGCAGCAGGCCCTGGTTGACCACCGCCTGGTCCCGGATGCCGTGGTCCTGGAGCTCCAGATAGAACCCGTCGGGGCCGAAGATGTCCCGCATCTCCAGGGCGCAGCTTTTGGCTTTTTCGTAGCTGCCGTTGACCAGGAGCTTGGGGATCTCCCCGGCCAGACAGGCGGACAGGGCGATGAGGCCGCCGCTGTGGGCCCGCAGCAGGTCCATGTCGATGCGGGGCTTGATGTAGAAGCCCTCGGTGAAGCCCATGCTGACCATGTAGCTTAGATTGCGGTAGCCCTCCTCGTTCCGGCACAGCAGCACCAGGTGGCGGCTCTCGGAGTCAAATTCGTGGACCTTGTCAAACCGCGTCCGCCCCGCCGGGGCCACGTAGACCTCGCAGCCGATGATGGGCTTGACGCCCTCCCGCTTGCAGGCCCTGTAGAAATCGATCACCCCGTACATGACGCCGTGGTCGGTGACTGCCACGGCGGTTTGGCCCAGCTCTTTGACGCGCTTTGCCAGGCCGTCGATGCGGCAGAAGCCGTCGAGGAGGCTGTACTCGGTGTGGACGTGGAGGTGGGCAAATGACATGGGAGGCTCCTTTCTTCGCGCCCGGCCGGCGCGAGGGGGGCTGCGGGGCAGCCTGCGGCGTTGGGGGCCGGCGGCCCCCGGTGGCAAAGAGGGCGCGCCGCGCCGTCAGGCGGCGCGGCGCTTACTCCTCCCAGGGGACCTCCTCGCCGTCACCGGCGGCGCTCCCCATCTGCATCTCCTGCCACTGGGCCTTGGTAATCAGCAGCTGCCGGGGCTTGGAGCCCTCGAAGGGGCCGACGTAGCCCTTCTGCTCCATCTGGTCCACCAGGCGGGCGGCGCGGGAGTAGCCCAGCTTCAGACGGCGCTGGAGCATGGAGACGGAGGCCTGGCCGGTCTCCAGAATGACCTCCACGGCGGCGGGGAGGAGCTCGTCGCTGTCGTCCTCGTCGGGCGCTTCGGCGGCGGGGGCGCCGCCGCCCTTCTTCTCCTTCTCCAAAACGGATTCCTCGATCTTGCGCATGACCTCGTCGGAGTACTGGGCCTCCCCGGTGGACTTGACGAAGCCCACCACCCGCTCGATCTCCTCGGGGGTGATGTAGCAGCCCTGGACGCGGGTGGGCTTGCCGATGCCCAGGGGGGCGTAGAGCATGTCGCCCCGGCCCACCAGCTTCTCCGCGCCGGGGTTGTCCAGGATGATCCGGGAGTTGATGGCCGAGTCCACGGCGAAGGCGATGCGGCTGGGGATGTTGGCCTTCATCAGGCCCGTGATCACGTCGGCGGAGGGGCGCTGGGTGGCGATGACCAGGTGCATGCCGGCGGCGCGGCCCATCTGGGCCACCCGGCAGATGGACTCCTCCACCTCCTTGGCCGCCACCACCATCAGATCCGCCAGCTCGTCGATGACCACCACCACCGAGGGCATGTGGGGCAGGTCCTCGCGGCCGGCGGCAATGGCGTTGTACTCCTCCAGCTTCTTCACGCCCAGCTCGGAAAAGGTCTTGTAGCGCTTCATCATCTCAAACACCGCCCACTGCAGAGCGCCGGCTGCCTTCTTGGCGTCAGTGACCACGGGGATGAGCAGGTGGGGGATGCCATTGTAGGGGGCCAGCTCCACCATCTTCGGGTCCACCATGATGAAGCGCACGTCCTCGGGGCTGGACTTGTAGAGCAGGCTGATGATCAGGGAGTTGGTGCACACCGACTTGCCGGAACCGGTGGTGCCGGCGATGAGCACGTGGGGCAGCTTGGCGATGTCCCCCACAATCTCCTTGTTGCCGATGTCCCGGCCCACGGCGAAGGCCACGGGGGACCGGTGCCCCGCAAAGGCGCGGGACTCGATCACGTCCCGGATGAGCACCGGGCTCACCGTCCGGTTGGGCACCTCGATGCCCACCACAGAGATCTTGTCGGGAATGGGGGCGATGCGCACGCCGCTGGCCCCCAGGGCCAGGGCGATGTCGTCGGCCAGGTTGGTCACCTTGCTGAGCTTCACCCCCTGGGCCAGCACGAATTCGTAGCGGGTAATGGCCGGGCCCCGGATTACGTCGCCGGCGGCGGCGTCCACGCCGAAGGAGCGCAGGGTGTCCGAGAGGCGCTGGGCGTTGAGGCGCAGCTCCGCCCCGGCCTCCACGTAGTTGTCCTGGCTGTTGGGGTCCAGAAGGCTCACGGGGGGGAAGTCGTAGTCGTCCCTGGAGGCGGCCATGCCGCTGGCGATCTCCGCCGCCATCTGGGCGGCGGCCTCCTGGGCCTCCTCGGCGCTGCTGCGCTTCTTCCGCCGCTCCTCCGCCGGGGGCGGGGGAACAGGGACAGGCTCCGGCGCGGGCTCCGGGATGGGAAGGGGCTCCGGCGCGGGCTCCGAAAGGGGCTCCGGCAGGGGAGACGCCTCCGGAAGGGGGTCCGGAAGCGGGGCGGGGACAGGGGGGAGCTCCGGCTCCGGGAGCGGCGGCTCCGGTTCCGCCGGGGCCAGCACGTCGGCGGGGGTGAGCTGCTCCTTCTCCCGGGGGCGGAAGAAGCCGGGGCGCTCCTCCGGCTGCGCGGTCATGGCGGTGGGGGGCGGCGCGCCCAGGGGGGCGCCGTCCAGGGGGATGTCGATGATGGAGCGGGCCTTGGCGGCCTGCTTTTTGGGTCGCTGGGGGGCGGGCCGCTTCGCCGGAGGGGGCGGAGGGTCCTCGTAGTCGTCCTCGTCGTAGTCCCGGCGCTCCCGCCACATCTCCAGCAGCTGGGCGGGGGTCACCTGGAAGGTCACCATCAGCAGGATGGCAAGCAGTACGACAAAGACAATGACCGAGGCTGGCTTCCCCAGCACGGCCACAAAGCCGTGGGCGGAGGCCCCGGAGAGCACGCCGCCGGAGGTCAGTTCGTGCCCCGTCTCCCACAGGGTGGGGAACAGCCCCGCCGCGTCGGAGAGGTCCAGCCGGCAGAACAGCAGGTGCCACACCCCGCCGAAGAGGTAGGGCGTCAGCAGGGCACAGGCGGTGCGCAGGGCCACGGGCCGCCCACGGTGGGTCAGCAGCACCCAGGCTGCCGCCAGCAGGGCGGGGACCGCGATGTAGTACCCCACGCCGAACAGGCCCTTGCAGGCCTTGGGAATCAGGTTAATAAGCCAGCCGTCCCCGGTGAAGTAGCTGACCAGCACAATGAGCGCCAGCAGCAGCATCGCAACGCCCCCCACCTCCCGGCGGACGGGGCGCTTGGCGCCTTTGGCGGAGGCGCGGGATCTGGAGGCGGTCCCGGAGCGGGAGCCGCCGGTTTTGGTCCCGCTGCGGGCACCGGATGTGGTTTTCTTTCGTGTTGTTGCCATGGGTTTTCCCTCTTACTGATGTAGATATTCCGCCATCAGCTGCTCAAAGGCGGCCTGGTGGTCCAGAAAACGGCTGCAGATGGGTGTGGCACACTGGCCCGTCAGGATGAACTGCAAAAAATCCCCGTAGGGCAGCAGGCGGTAGTCCACAGTCTCGCCCTCCTGGAGGCGGATGGTCTGCTCCTCCGGGTCAAAGACCGCCAGAAAGCTGTGGTAGATGGTGTTGTACCCGTCGATACCCGGCCGGGCCTCCACGTACACCGGGTGCAGGTCCTCCGCTTCCGCGGTGATCCCCGTCTCCTCCCGCAGCTCCCGAAGCGCGCCCTGCAAGGGGGCCTCGCCTTTTACCACAGAGCCGCCGGTGTACTCCCAGTACCCGCCCCAGCTCTTGTCCGGGTGGCGCTTTGTCACCAGTATCCTGCCGTCGGTGGTGACGGAAAAGACCTCCGCTACCAGATGATACACGCCCTCATCCGCCGGCTCGCCCCGCACCAGGTCGAACCCCAGCGCGTTCCCCTCGCGGTCGTAGGCGTCCCAAAGTTCCATGGTTTTCTCCTCCTATGCAGCCCGGATGCCTGTCAGCGCAGCCAGGGCAGCAGATTGAAGGCCTTCAGCAGGCTCAGCGCCACGGTGACGCCCCCGGCGGCCCAGCAGTAGTAGGCAAACGCGCCGAATTTTCCCTTGTCCGCCACCATGCGCACCAGCCGGATGGAGAGATACCCGCTCACCGCCGCCACGGCCACGCCCAGCAGGTAGGCGGGGAGCAGCGCCAGATCGACGCCGCCGGCCTCCGCCACGTCCTTGACCTGCAAAATATTGGCTCCCAGCACCGCCGGGATGGACAGCAGAAAGGCGAAGCGCACGGCGAAGCGACGCTCAAAGCCCCGGAAGCAGCCGGCGCAGATGGTCATGCCGGACCGGGAGATGCCGGGGCAGGTGGCGATGGCCTGGCCCAGGCCCACAATGGCCGCGTCGGCCAGGGTGGCGGTGCGCTCGTTCTTCCGGCCCTTGCGGACGCGGTCGCAGAGGTAGAGCAGCAGCCCCGTCACCAGCAGGGCAAGGCCCACAAAAAAGGTGTTGGCGTACAGCCCCTCCACCGCGTCCTTGACGGGTAGGATAAGGAACAGGGGAAGGGTGCCCGCCACGATCAGCAGAATCAGCCGCCGGGCGGAGGGGATGTGCTCCGGCGTCCTGCCCCCCGCGATGTCGCGTAGCAGGCGGAAGAACTCCAGCACCATCTCCTTCACGTCCCCCCAGTAGGCGGCGAAGACCGCCGCCAGGGTGCCCAGGTGGAGCAGAACGTCAAAAAACACGTCGTCCGTCCCCTCCACCCCCAGGCCCAGCAGGTTCTGGGCAATGGACAGGTGGCCGGAGCTGGAGATGGGCAGAAATTCCGCCACCCCCTGGATCAGACCGAGTATGAGCGCATTCAACAGGGTCACGTCGCCGCCTCCTTACAAAATTTTATTTTTTCTGACAAGAAGCTGTTCCCGGATTGCCGCGCAGGAACAACGCCGCGCATGGAATAGGGAAGCAGGGCTGCTCTATTATAGCACGGCTGTTTGCGTTTTTCCACAGTTTTTTGCCGGTTTTATCCAAATAAAAACTGCCATCCTGAACGCAGCACAGGATGCCGGCTCCTCCGCTCCGTTCAGAATGACATAACTGGCCCTACTGGGACATGCCCGCCAGGGCGTCCTTGGCCGCGGCCTGCTCCGCCTCCTTCTTGCTGTGGCCGCCGCCCCGGCCTATGGGGACGTCGTTGAGGCGGACCTCAAAGTGGAAGGTCTTGTTGTGGTCCGGTCCGCTCTGGGAGACCATGTGGTAGGTCAGCACCTGGCCGCTCCTGCGCTGGACCACCTCCTGCAGGGTGGTCTTGTAGTCCCGGCGCTCCTCGGCGGCGGGGGCCTGGCTGAGCAAAACGCGCTCAATGAGGGACCGGGCCCGCTCGATGCCCCCGTCCAGGTACACGGCGGCGAAAACCGCCTCCACCGCGTCCGCCAGGATGGACTGCCGCTCCCGGCCGCCCCCGGCCTCCTCGCCCCGGCCCAGCTTTAGGTAGCTGCCCAGATCCAGCTCCTTGGCCACCTCGTACAGGCTCTGCTCGCACACCAGACCCGCCCGCATCCGGGTCAGATCCCCCTCCGGCAGGCCGGCGTACCGCTTGAACAGGAACTCCGCCGCCACAAAGCCCAGCACGCTGTCCCCCAGGAACTCCAGGCGCTCGTTGCTGCCCAGGCCGCCCCGGTGCTCGTTGGCGTAGGAGCTGTGGTTGAGCGCCTCCTCCAGCAGCTGGCGGTTTTCAAAGGCGTATCCCAATTTTTTTTCCAGAGTTTCCATTCGCTCCCTCCTCTCAAAAGGGAGGGCCCCACCTGCCGGACGCCGCGCGCCCACATGGCGAGACCCTCCTCACACGCATCGTCGTATTTGCTCAGAGGTCCAGCTTATTTGTCAGGAAATTAACGCAGTCGCCGACAGTGGACAGATTTGTCAGCTCCTCCTCCTGCACCTCGCCGATGTCGAACTCCTCTTCCATACTCATGACCAGCTCAACCAGGTCCACGGAATCGGCGCCCAGATCCTCTTCAAAGGCCGTTTCCGTGGTAATTTCGTCCTGCTCCACAGAGAACTGGTCGGCAATGATCTTCTGCATACGCTCGAAAATATCCTGCATGTACTATCCTCCTCCTTTCCCAAGGGAATCGCGGATTTTATGATAAAACTTTTCGACCGGCCTGTCAATAGGCTGAACGGGATTTCTTACGGTTTTTCACAGTTCCACCCGCATCCACTGGATGTTTCGCTGGATCTCTCCGGGGAGATCTGCCTCCACGGCCCGAACGGCCTGATAAATGGCGTTCTCAATGGCCCGGGCCCCGCTGGAGCCGTGGGCCTTGATCACCGTCTTTTGAAGGCCCAGGAAGGGGGTGCCCCCCACGGTGTCCGGGTTGAGGCGGTCCCTGAAGGCGTCCAGGCCGCTTTTGACCAGCAGGGCCGCCACTTTGGTCCCCAGATTCTTCAGAAACATGCCCTTGAGCTCCTTCCCCAGGAAGGAGCCGGTACCCTCGATGCTCTTGAGCATCACGTTGCCTGAGAAGCCGTCGGCCACCACCACGTCGCAGCCGCCCTTTACCGCCTCCTTGGCCTCGATGTTGCCGATAAAGTGGAGGCGGCCCGCCTCGCCGGCGGCCTGGAGCAGGGGGTAGGTCTCCAGGCGCAGCCGGTCGCCCTTGGAGGCCTCGCTGCCGATGTTCAGAAGGCCAACGCGGGGCCGCTCCCGGCCCAGGACCCTGGCGGCGTAGAAGCTGCCCAGGTAGGCGAACTGCACCAGATACTCCGGCGTGCACTCGGCGTTGGCCCCGCAGTCCACCAGCACCAGGCCCTGACCGGCGGTGGGGACCAGGGGGGCCATGGCCGCCCGGCGGATGCCCCGGATGCGCTTGACGATCAGGGTGCCGGCGCTGAGCAGGGCCCCGGTGCTGCCGGCGGAGACGAAGGCGTCCCCCTGGCCGTCCCGCAGCAGGGTGAGACCCACGGTCATGGAGGAATCCTTTTTTACTTTAAAGGCGGTGGCGGGGTCGTCGTGCATGTCGATGACCTGGGAGGCGTGGACCACGGTCACGCGGGGGCCCAGGCCGCCGCACTGCTCCGCCGCGGCGCGGACCTCCGGCTCCCGGCCTGTCAGGACAAGCTCCAGCTCCGGACGGGCCTGGGCCGCCCGGAGGGCCCCGCGGACAATCTCCAGGGGGGCGTTGTCCCCGCCCATGGCGTCTACAATGATCTTCAAATCTGCGCCCTCCTCTCTCCGCCTTCCCCGGCGGGCCGCATGTCGGACAGGACCGCCTCACGCAGTCCGTCGATGATCTCCAGGGACCGCTGGGAGAGGGCCAGGTTCTTGGCCCGCTTGCCCCGCACCCGCTGTCCCAGGGGGGTGATGATGCCGAAATTGATGTTCATGGGCTGGAACCGGGCGACGCTCCCGTCGGACACGTACAGCGCCAGGGCCCCCAGGGCCGTCTCCCGGGGGAAGTCCACGGGGGGCAGGCCCTCCAGCCGCCGGGCAAGCTCCACCCCCGCCAGAAAGCCGGAGGCGGTGCTCTCCACGTAGCCCTCCACCCCGGTCATCTGGCCGGCGAAGGTGAGGCGGGGGTCGCTTTTGAGCTGGTAGTACCGGTTCAGGAGCCGGGGGGAGTCCAGATAGGTGTTGCGGTGCATCACCCCGTAGCGGAGGTACTCCGCGCCGGCCAGGGCGGGGACCAGGGAGAAGACCCGCTTCTGCTCGGCGAACTTCAGGTGGGTCTGGAAGCCCACCAGGTTGTAGACGGAGCCCTCGAGGTTGTCCCGGCGCAGCTGGACCACGGCGTAGGGCTCCCGGCCGGTGGCGGGGTCCAGAAGGCCCTTGGGCTTCAGGGGGCCGTAGCGCAGGGTGTCCTCCCCCCGCCGGGCCATGACCTCCACGGGCATGCAGCCCTCAAAGACGTTTTTGTCCTCAAAGCCGTGGACCTCCGCCTCCTGGGCGGCGCACAGCTCCCGCCAGAAGGCGCGGTACTCCTCTTCGGTCATGGCGCAGTTGATGTAGTCCGCCGTGCCCTTGTCGTACCGGGAGGCGAACCAGGCCTTGGTCATGTCGACGCTCTCAAAGCTCACCAGGGGGGCGGCGGCGTCGTAGAAGTAGAGGGAGCCGGCCGCCTCGCCGGTGAGGGCGGCCAGGCGCTCCGCCAGGGCCTCGCTGGTGAGCGGGCCGGTGGCCGCCAGCACCTCCCCCGCCGGGAGCTCCGTGACCTCCCCCTCCGCGACGGTGATGCGCCGGTGGGCGCGGACGGCCGCCGTCACGTATCCGGCGAACCGGGAGCGGTCCACCGCCAGGGCCCCGCCGGCCTCCACGCGGGTGGCGTCCGCCGCCTGGAGAATGAGGCTCCCCAGGCGGCGCAGCTCCTCCTTGAGGAGGCCCGGCGCGTTCTCCAGCCCCGCGCCCCGCAGGGAGTTGGAGCAGACCAGCTCCGCGAAGTCGGGGGAGTGGTGGGCGGGGGTCATCTTCCGGGGCTTCATCTCGCAGAGGGTCACGTCGATGCCCCGCTGGGCCAGCTGCCAGGCCGCCTCACAGCCGGCCAGGCCGGCGCCGATTACAGTTACATTCATCGTATATCAGACCGTCCAATCAAATAATCTACAGAAACCCCGTAGAAATCCGCAATTTTCCATAAAGATGATACGGTTGGTTCCCGTTCGCCGGTCTCGTAGCGGCGGTAGGACATATAGCTGAGGCCGCACAGATCCGCAGCATTTTCCTGCTTTAAGCCGCGGCTCTTCCGCAGGGACAGCATTCTCTCTGGTAAATTTGACATATTTTCTCCAAAGGTTTTGACAATACCAAATGGAACAATCATAACTCGAATTGTTCCATCTGGTAAAATTTAAAAGGGGTGATTTTTATGACAACGCTGCTTCAAACGCTCTGCGAACACGCCCAGAAGACCCGCGCACCCGCCCTCCTGACAGGAGGGGAGTACGAGGAGCTTTGCGGGCTCCTGGACCGGCAGAGGGAGCGGGTCGCCGCCCTGCTGCGGCCGGACGGGCTGCAGGCCTGGGAGGACTTTCAGAGGGATGCCCAGCTCCTGCAGTCCATGGAGCTGGAGGCCATGTTTCAGGCCGGGCTGTCGGTGGGGCTGGAGCTGTCGCGGGTGTAGCGGGACTACTCCGCCGCCTTTTTGGCGGGGGCTTTTTTCGCGGCGGGCTTCCTGGCGGGCGCTTTCTTGGCGGGAGACGCCGCTTTTTTCGCGGCGGGCTTCTTCGCCGGGGCGCTCTTCTTGGCGGCGCTCTTCTTGGCCGCAGGCTCCGCCGGCGTTTCCTCCGCCGGGGGCTCGGCGCCGGGCTCTGCGGGCTTGGGCCGCCAGCCGCCCCGCTTCTCCTCGGGGGTGAAGTTTTTGCAGGTCTCGTTGATGCAGAAGGGCCGACGGAAGCCCTTGCCGGACTTCTTGAACATGGTCTGGCCGCACTCGGGGCAGTCGTTCTCCACCGGCACGTCCCAGGTCATAAAATCGCACCGGGCGCTCTCATCCCGGCTGTTCATGTGCTCGCAGCAGTAGTAGGTGTACTGCTTGTTGGTGCGCTTGCTGGTGCCCGTGCGCTTCATAATCCGGTCCCCGCACTTGGGGCACCGGCCGGGCATGGCCACCACAAGGGGCATGGTGAAGGTGCACTCCGGGTACCCCGGACAGGCCAGAAACCGGCCGAAACGGCCGCTTTTTATGACCAGCTGCCGGCCGCAGAGCTCGCAGACCTCGTCGCTCTCCTCGGCGGGCACCTTCAGGCGCACGCCCTCCAGGTCGTGCTCCGCCTTCTCCAGCTCCGCCTTGAAGGGGGCGTAGAACTCGTGGAGCAGGTCCCGCCAGGCCTTGCCGCCGCCCTCCACGCTGTCCAGCTCCTCCTCCATGTGGGCGGTGAAACTGGCGTCCACGATGTCGCCGAATTTGTCCTCCATGAGGCCGTTGACCACCTCCCCCAGGGGGGTGGTGCGCAGATACTTGCCGTCTTTCACCACGTATTCCCGGTCCAGGATGGTGCTGACCGTGGGGGCGTAGGTGGAGGGGCGGCCGATGCCGTTTTCCTCCATGGCCCGGATGAGGGAGGCGTCGGTGTACCGGGGCGGGGGCTGGGTGAAGTGCTGGTCCGGCGCGAAGCCCCGGTTCTCCAGCTGCTGGCCCTCCGTCAGGGGGGGAAGGCTGGAGTCCTTGTCCTCCTTCTCCCGGTCGTCGTCCCTGCCCTCCTCGTATACGGCGGTGAAGCCGGAGAACTTCAGATTGCTGGCGGAGGCCCGGAAGCCGTGGCCGGCGGCCTCGGCCTCGATGGAGACGCTGTCAAAGACCGCGTTGGTCATCTGGCAGGCCACAAACCGGCTCCAAATGAGGCGGTAGAGGCGGTACTGCTCCTGGGTCAGATCGCCTTTCACCCGCTCGGGGGTGAGGTTCACATCGCTGGGGCGGATGGCCTCGTGGGCGTCCTGGGCCCCGGCCTTGGTCTTGTAGATCCGGGGGCTGCCGGGGCAGTAGCCCTGGCCGTAGCGCCCCTGGATGAAACCCCGCACAGCGGACAGGGCTTCGTCGCTCAGGCGCAGGGAGTCGGTACGCATATAGGTGATCAGGCCCACGGCGCCCTCCCCGGAGACGTCCACGCCCTCGTAGAGCTGCTGGGCGATGGCCATGGTCCGCCGGGGGGTCATGGACAGCTTCCGGCTGGCCTCCTGCTGGAGGGTGGAGGTGGTGAAGGGGGGGGAGGGGGAGCGCTGCTTGTCCTGGCGCTTGACGGTCTTGACGGTGAAGACGGCGTTTTTCACCGCCTCCACCACCGCCTCCACCTCCTGGGCGGAGTGGAGCTCCCGCTTCTTCCCGTTCTCCCCGTGGTACCGGGCCAGGAAGGTGTTTTTCTCCGTGCCGTCGGTGGTCAGGCGGGCGTCCAGGGACCAGTACTCCTGGGGCTGGAAGGCGGCGATCTCGTGCTCCCGCTCGCAGACCATCCGGGTGGCCACGGACTGGACACGGCCGGCGGACAGGCCCCGGCGGATCTTCTTCCACAGCAGGGGGGAGAGCTGGTAGCCCACGATCCGGTCCAGAATCCGCCGGGCCTGCTGGGCGTCCACCAGTCCCTGGTCGATCTCCCGGGGGGCGGCGATGGACTCGCTGACCACCCGCTTGGTGATCTCGTTGAAGGTGACCCGCCGGGCCTTCTCGTCGCTCAGGCCCAGGAGCTCCTTCAGGTGCCAGCTGATGGCCTCCCCCTCCCGGTCCGGGTCGGTGGCCAGGTAGACCAGCTCCGAGGCCTTGGCGGATTTTTTCAGGTCGCTGATGATGTCCTCTTTGCCCTTGATGGGGCGGTAGTTTGGTTCAAAGTCGTGCTCCAGGTCCACGCCCAGAGTGCTCTTGGGCAGGTCCCGCAGGTGGCCCATGCAGGCCTTCACCTGGTAGCCGGGACCCAGATACTTGCCAATAGTTTTCGCTTTGGCGGGAGACTCAACGATCACGAGGCTCGATTTTGCCATGGTTTCCTCCTGGGCGGCGCGCGCGCCGCCGGGACCGGGCCCCCCGAGAGGGCGGGCGGTCCCCAACGTTTTAGAATGAATGCGGGACGGGGGGAGACCCCCGGTCGCAGATGGGATCTATTGCAGCGTGACCGTCAGGGAGAAGCGCTTGCCGCTCTCCTGGGTCACGATTTTATCCAAGGTGAGCATGGTCAGGGCGGAGAGGACCCGCCGCGCGGGAATCTGGGTCTCATCAATGAGGTCGTCCACCTGGACCGTCCGGCCCCGGAGGGCCTTGACGATGCGCAGCTGGTCGTCCGTGAGGCCGTGGTCATCGTCCAGGCGCAGCACCGGCAGGGCGGGCGCAGGGGGTTCGGCGGCGGGGCGCTCCTTTTGGGGCGGCTGGGCCGGCGCGCCGCCAAAGCGCCGGGGTTCCTCCACCCGCAGCTGCCGCAGCTTGTGGGGAAAGCGCTCCGCGTAGTGGCCCAGCACGTCCCAGGCGTCCATGGCGGGGCCTGCGCCGTCCCGGAGGAGCCGGTTGCTGCCCGCGCAGTGCCAGTCCCCGGCCTGGCCCGGCAGGACGAACACGTCCCGCCCCTGGTCCAGGGCGCGGCTGGCGGTGATGAGGGCGCCGCTCTGCTCCGGGGCCTCGGTGACCACCACACCCAGGCTCAGGCCGCTGATGATCCGGTTGCGGACGGGGAAGTGGCGGCCCATGTGCTCCGTGCCCGGCGGGTACTCGGAGAGGATGACGCCCCGGGCGCCGATGTCCTCGTAGAGCCGGCGGTTCTCCCGGGGGTAGAGGATGTCGTGGCCGCCGCCGATGACTGCGGCAGTGAAGCCCCCGGCCCGGAGAGCGCCCCGATGGGCGGCGGCGTCCCCTCCCGCAGCCAGGCCGGAGACGATCACCGCCCCCAGGCCCGCCATCTGGAAGGCCAGCTTCTCCCCCATCTCCAGGGCGTAGGGCGAGGCCTTCCGGCTGCCCACCATGGCCACGGCCACCTCCTCGTCGAAGAGGGGCAGCCGTCCCTGGATGTACAGCAGCAGGGGCGGATTGTAGACGGTGCGCAGGCGCTCGGGGTATTCCGCGTCCCGGAGGGTGAGAATGCGCAGGCCCAGGCGCTGGCAGTCCCCCAGAATCCGGTCGGCCTCGTCCATGGATTTGTCCTCCAGGGAGGCCACGGCGGCGCGGGTGATGCCCTCTATGAGGGAGTATTCCTCTTTTTCTCCGTAGTAAATCCGGTCCGGCTCGCCAAAACGATCCAGCAGGGCCAGCTTCAAGGGGCCGCTGAGCTTGCGTCCCGTCAGCCAGAGCCAGTACTTTAACGACGCCATGGGGCCTCCTTTCTCCGCGGGGGTGGGCGGTACGGCCGCCTATATCTGCCGCCAGCCCTCCCACAGGAGGACGGCGGCGGCTACGGCGGCGTTGAGGGACTCGCAGCGGCCAGACATGGGAATTTGCAGCGTCCCCTGGCAGGCGGCCAGGGCCTGGGGGGAGACCCCCCGCCCCTCGCTGCCGATGACGAGGGCGGCGCTTGTCAGGTCCACGCGGCGCACGTCCGCCGTGTCCGGCCCCAGGGCTGCGGCGTAGAGGGGGACGCCCGCTGCGCGGAAAAGGGCGGCGGCATCCTCCAGAGTGCAGGACCACTGGGCCGACCGGAAGTGGGCGCCCATGGCGGAGCGCAGCGTCTTGGGGCTGTAGAGGTCGGCGCAGCCGGGGAGGAGAAACACGGCCCGGCAGTCAAAGGCGTCCGCCGTGCGCAGAATGGTCCCCGCGTTGCCGGGGTCCTGAATGCCGTCCAGCACCAGGTAGCGGCCCGGCTCCAGGCAGGTGGGCAGGGGGGGCGGGGCCATGGCGCAGGTGAAGACCACCCCCTGGGGGGTCTCCATGGGGCTGACGGCGGCCATGACGCTCTCGCTGACCTCCCGCACGTCCGCGCCGTTCAGGTCCGGCAGGGGGACGCCGGGGGTGTGCAGCACCGTGCGGACGGGCGCGCCCCACAGGCAGGCCTCCCGGAGGAGCTTGGGGCTGTCGCACAGGAACTCCCCGGCCTCCTGGCGGTAGGCGCGGGAGGAGGCCAGCTTGCGGAAATGGGCGCACAGGGGGTTGGCGCGGCTGGTGATGCGTTCTGCCATGGGGGCCTCCTCTGGGGCGGGCGAAGCGCCCGCGGGTGGTGTTCTCCGGTTCCTCTTATAATAAGGGCATCGTTCCCAGTTGTCAAGTCATGGTTTCGCCGCCGGACAATTTCCGGCGGCGAAGAGGGGGGCTATTCGATGGGGAGGTTGTGCTGTTTCAGGAAGGACAGCTTGTCCCAATAGCCCCGCTGGAAGAGGATCTTTTCGTTCACCACCTGGAAAAAGCCGCACCCGCGCAGACCCAGAGGGTCGCGCCACTCCAGGATGGCCCACTGGCCGTCCTCGAAGAGATTTTCCGTGATACAGACCATCTTCGCGGAGGAAAACTCCTCTGTGAACATCTGCCGGATGGCAGCTCTGCCGGTTACCGGGGCGTTGGACACCTGGTGATTGACCGCGTCGGCATGGTAGAGAGCGGCGATGGCGTCCGCGTCGCCGGCGTTGAACGCGGCCACCCACAGCTGGACGACTTCCTTGGGACGCAGCATGGCAGCGCCTCCTTTACATTTAAAAATAGTACGCTGTGATTGTACCACAGATCTGCGGGGATGGGAACAGGCAAATTTGCGGCGGCGCGCAAAAGAGGAAAAGCCGCAGCGGCGTATGCCGCTGCGGCCGGTGGGTCAGGGGGATTCTCTGTCCTCCGTCTGCTTCCGGTACTGGCCCATGAGGCCGTCGTACTTGCGGCCGGTGATGCGGAAGTAGACGTCAAAGCCGATGGTCATGGCGATGAAGATCAGAAAGAAGATGCCCACAAACATGATCCAGGCCTCCGCCCTCTCCATGGGGAACCACGCGCCCTTCCAGGCCGCCAGGGTCAGCGCCGGCAGGAAGAGGGCCACAAACAGCAGGCTGCGCCAGGTGTACCGCATTTTCTTGAAAATCCAGGTGGAGAAGCACACCCCCTGGAGCAGCGCCGCTGCCGCACAGACCCAGAACAGGTTCCACAGCAGGGCGGTGGAGACCTGGCTGTTGTCAAACAGCAGGCTCATCGTCAGGTAGATGAACATGGAGGCGGTGAAGATGAGGCACGTGGAGGTCTTCCACTGAACTACGCCGTTTAAGAACTGTTTCATCGTAAGATACTCCTTTCCAATTCCCGCAGCTTTTCCTTCATGTCGCCGGCGTACTGGCGGGAGACGTACACCTGCTCTCCGTTGTCCATGGTGACCAGAAGCCGGCCCCCCAGCTCCGGGCGGATGGCCTGGATCCGCCGGAAGTTGACGATGACGGACCGGCCTGCCCGAAGAAAGTCCAGCTCCCGGAGGCTGTCCTCCAGCTCGTAGAGCCGCAGGGCGGACTCGTAGACGGCCTTGCCGGTGTAGAGGAAGGTCCGCTTGTCGGCGGTGTCGATGTAGAGAATGTCCTTTACGTCCAGCAGGCGGCGCTCCCCGTCCAGGATGCCCACCAGCTTCTTTTGGTGGATCCGGAGCATGGCCACCAGGCGCAGAATGTCCTCGTCCGGCTGGGGGCAGTTGATGATGACCTCCGTCTCGGAGAAGGACGGGTCCTGGTTGAGTGTGATCTTCATGACGTCCCTCCTTTCAGGACCATTGTAGCAGAGGGGCGGGAGATTGCAAGGCGGTTTGCCCCAGTGGGAGATTGGGAGGCGCAAGCGGGCGGTGAGAGGGACGGAGAGGGGGCCCCGGCCGGGGCCCCCTCCAAAATCCCGGCGGAGGTTCAGCTCTCCTCCAGCACCTCCAGCAGCTCGCGGCGGAGGGAGAGAATCCGGGAGACGTGGTAGTTGGTCACCACGTCCAGCTCCATGACGGAGTTCAGTTCCCGCTGGTCCAGAATGGACGCGCCGCAGCCCGTCAGCCGCTTCCGGTTCTCCGGGCTGAGCCGTCCGGGGGTCTCCAGCTGGGAGAGGACCTCCAGATGGCTTACCAGCTCCCGGGCCCTGCGCTCGCAGAGGCGGTACTGCTCCAGCTGCCGCTTCTGCCGGCGCAGGTGGAGGATCAGGCGCTGGTTGGCGAAGAGGGCCAGCTGCTGCTCCAGGCCGGCGATGGTCCGGAGCATGCCGTCGGCGTCCGGCAGATGGCTGTCCCCGTCGAACATGTCCTCCAAAAAGAGGAGCAGGTCCCGGTCCAGGCCGGCCACCGTGGCGCGGATCTTCCGGCTGTTGTCGTAGGGGAAGACCAACATGTTGATGAGCATCCCCACCTCCAGGCCGATGGCGGTGTCCCAGATGCGGCCCAGGGCGTAGCCGATGGGGGCCATCTCCGCGTCGGTGCAGAGCATCACCAGGATGAAGCAGGGCAGGGAGGGGGAGGCGGTGATGTGGAGCATGTTGTAGAGGACGATGAGCCCCACCACCCCCACGCCCACCGCCGTCAGATGGCTGATGGGCAGGGCCAGCAGCACCACCCCCGCCAGGGCCCCCATGGCCACTCCGATGATCTGGAAGAGGCAGGTCTCTACGGACTCCTTGAAGGTGGGCTGTACCGCCGCCATGGCCCCCAGCATGGCGAAGATCAGCCGGGAGCTGGTGGCCCCGTACAGGTCCACAATGACCATGGCGGTGATGATGGCGGCGGCGGTCTTGACCGTGCGCAGGCCCACGTGGATTCTGGGACGCGTCACAGGCCTCCCCTCCCTTCCGGTAGTTTTTGTCTATCATACCATGGGGACGGCGGGTCCGTCAAACCAAATGGGGGAGAAATGAAAAAAGTTTTCATATATATGGACACTTTAGGTCCGCAGAGCGTTCTATAGGCAAAGAGGGAAAGGAGGCTGCGGTATGAAAAAGCGGCTTGTTCGGAGGAAGAAAAGAGCGGAGACAGGGAGGGAGGCTGTCCTGCCGCCCGCCACCGTGCGGGAGGAGCTGCGGGAGCTGGCGCAGAGGAGAATGCTGTGGTAGAGAAGCACCCCGGGACCTCCCGGCGCATAAGATAGATCGGGCGCGAGGTTCCGCAGACGGCGGCCTGCGCGCCCGATCCCCCGCGGCATGAGGGCCGCGGGAGTGCGATACAGGGAGGATGTTTTCCCTATGAGATACAACTGTTACGAGCATGATCCCTGCGGCTGCGGGAGCTCCTGCGAGGGCTCCTGCGGAAGCGCCGGCGTCTGCTGTGTGCCCGGCCCCCAGGGGCCCAGGGGGCCCCGCGGACTGCCCGGTCCCGCCGGTCCTATGGGGCCGATGGGACCCATAGGGCCGATGGGGCCCATGGGCCCCGCGGGGATGACGGGCGCCACGGGTCCTGCGGGTACGGCGGGTGCGATGGGACCGATGGGTCCCACGGGCCCGGTGGGTCCCGCTGGTGCGACGGGCGCGACAGGCGCGACAGGAGCAATGGGCCCCGCCGGCGCTGCGGGTGCGGTGGGCCCGACGGGTCCTGTTGGCCCCGCCGGCGCTGCGGGTGCGGTGGGCCCGACGGGTCCTGTTGGCCCCGCCG
>ERZ779626.154-NODE-154-length-46014-cov-12.140625_pt1 | contig 46014 bp, 46 predicted proteins | sample MGYA00514209_ERZ779626 | MGnify/ENA primary metagenome ERZ779626 (study PRJEB29562, sample SAMEA4376713) | mouse gut metagenome | isolation source: Cecum | study: EMG produced TPA metagenomics assembly of the A DSS colitis mouse model was used to assess the...
ACCGCAGGAAGTACCAGCTGGACCCGGCCCACTGGGGCATGGTGTCCGTCTCCCGCCTTGCCGCGCCGCCGCAGCAGGGGCAGGTGGTGGAGACCCACTCGGTCATCTTGCTGATGGGGCTCTCGCCGTCGTCGGTGGGCTCGTAGCTCTCCACCTCGGGAAGGAGCAGGGGCAGCTCGCTCTCCGGCAGGGGCTGCCAGCCGCACTTCTCGCAGCAGACCATGGGAATGGGCTCGCCCCAGTACCGCTGGCGGGAGAAGACCCAGTCACGGAGCTTGTAGTTGACCTTGGCCTCGCCGATGCCCTTCTCCTCCAGCCATTTGGTGACGGCGGGGATGGCGTCCTTGACGGTCAGGCCGTTGAGGAAGTCGGAATTGACCAGGATGCCGGTCTCGTCCTTGGCGGTGAAGGCGGCCTTCTGCACGTCCTCGCCGCCGGAGACCACCTCGATGATCTCGCAGCCGAACTTCTTGGCGAACTCCCAGTCCCGGTCGTCGTGGGCGGGCACGGCCATGATGGCCCCGGTGCCGTAGGTGGACAGGACGTAGTCGGAGATAAAGATGGGGATCTCCCGGCCGTTCACCGGGTTCACGCCCTTAACACCGTCCAGGCGCACGCCGGTCTTCTCCTTGTTCAGCTCCGTGCGCTCCAGATCGCTCTTGGAGGCGGCGGCGCGCTGGTAGTCCTGGACCTCGCCGGCGTTTTTCAGCAGGGGCATCCACTGTTTCACCAGCTCATGCTCCGGGGAGAGCACCATGTAGGTGGCCCCGAAGAGGGTGTCGGGACGGGTGGTAAACACCACGATGTCGTCGCCGGTGGTAGCCTTGAAGGTGACCTCCGCGCCGGTGGAGCGGCCGATCCAGTTCTTCTGCTGGGTCTTGACCCGCTCGATGAAATCCAGGTCGTCCAGATCGTCGATGAGCCGCTGGGCATACTTGGTGATGCGCAGCATCCACTGGCTCTTCTCCTTCCGGATCACCGCGCTGCCGCAGCGCTCGCAGACGCCCTCCACCACCTCCTCGTTGGCCAGCACGCACTTGCAGGAGGTGCACCAGTTCACCGGCATGGTGGCCTTGTAGGCCAGCCCCTTCTTGTACAGCTGGAGGAAAATCCACTGGGTCCACTTGTAGTAGCTGGGGTCGGTGGTGTCCACCACCCGGTCCCAGTCAAAGCCGAAGCCCAGCCGCTTCAGCTGGGAGGTAAAGCGGGCGATATTCTGCTTTGTTACAACGGCGGGATGGATGTGGTTCTTGATGGCGTAGTTCTCCGTGGGCAGGCCGAAGGCGTCGAAGCCCATGGGGAAGAGGACGTTGTACCCATCCATCCGCTTTTTCCGGGTAACGATGTCCATGGCGGTGTAGGGCCGGGGATGGCCCACATGGAGCCCCTGCCCGGAGGGGTAGGGGAACTCGATGAGGCCGTAGAACTTGGGCTTTTCGCTCTTATCGGCGGCGGCGAAGACCTTGCCGTCCTCCCAGCGCTTCTGCCACTTGGGCTCGATGGCAGCAAAATCGTATTTCAAAATCATCACACTCTCTTTGTATGTTGTCCGGGCACGTTCCGGCAAAAATTTCGTACAGAAGGTATTATATCGGATTTTTTCCTGAATTGCAAGGGGGTTTCGAGACATTTCCCCTCCCGGCAGTCTCACCGCTCCCGCTGCTCCAGGACCTGCTTCACGATCCGGATGAACCCGGCGGCATACTGGGGCAGAGCGCCGCCCTTGGGATAGCAGGCATAGAAATGACGGTGGTTCTCATAGTCCCGCAGCGGGTAAAATGCGCCGCGGCGGCGGACCATGCCGTCCACATAGATGTCGGAGCAGAGCATACAGCTTCCGGTGCCCAGGGCGGTGCGCTTGGCCACCTCCAGGGAATCCGTCTCCAGGAGAATGGGGGGACGCAGGCCGTACCGGTGGAACAGGGCGTCCTGGACCACCCGGATGCTGTGCCCCTCTTTGAGGCTGATGAAGGTGTCCTCCGCCGCATCCTCCACGCTGACCGCCGTACCGGGGGGGAAACGGCCCGCCAGGGAGGAACTCCCTCCGGCAAGAATGCCGGTCACCTCCCGCTCAATGAGTTCGTAGGACAGACGCGGGCTGGTGGAGTCGATGGCGGCCAGCGCCAGGTCCACCTCTCCGCGGCTCACCAGCTCCTCCAGGTGGGCGCTGCCCCTCTCGGTAAGCTCCAGGGACACGTGGGGATACTGCATGGCGAACCAGGGCAGAGCCAGAGGCAGCACCTGCCCCGCCCGCTGGACGCTGATCCCCAGGCGGAGCCGCCCGCTGTTCTCCTCCCGGATCTCCTGGAGCTGATTTTCCAGCCGCCGGTGGGCAGCCAGGATGATATCGGCGGCCTCCAGATATTTCTCTCCGGCGAAGGTCAGCCGGAAAGGTGACACGCTCCGGTCAAACAAGGGCATTCCCAGCTCCGTCTCCACCTGACGGAGCATCTGGCTCAGAGCCGGCTGGCTGACGTACAGCTTCCGGGCCGCGGCGGTAACCCCGCCCTCCCGGGCAATGGCGCGGATGCAGCGGGCCTGTTTCAGATTCATAGATTTCTCCCTCCTGTTTTGCGGCAGATATAACAAATATCATCACTGATTGCTTTTGATAAGCATAACATAAAACTTATGAAAATGGAAGATATGACCTGATATCAGAAAATACTTATTTGTAAATCAGAAAATAACTATTTGTCCTATATGCCGGCCTGTGATATGATTCGTCCAGCGGCTCCCGATGGGAGCTTTTCGAAAACGGAGAAGATGTTCCGTGGAAAAGGAGGAAACGGTATGGATATCCTGAAGCCTGCGGCGGCAGGCACGCTGGAGTCCAGTGACGCGCAGGTGACTGTGGAGCCCGGCGGCGGCAGTGTGGAGCTGCATCTGACCAGCTCTGTCATGAACCAGTACGGCCGGCAGATCAGGGCCACGGTCCTGGAAACCCTGGAGCGGCTGGAGGTCACTGACGCCCGGGTCACCGTGGTGGACAAGGGCGCGCTGGACTGTACCATCAAGGCCCGTGTGGAGTGCGCCGTGCTGCGCAGCTGCGGAAGATCCGCAGAACAGATTCCGTGGGGAGGTGCGGTACGATGATTCCCCGTCCAAAACCGGAACGGTTCCGGCTGCGCCGGACCATGATGTTCATGAACGCCCAGAAGCCCGGCCTGATCCGGGACGCCTATATCTACGGCTGCGACAGCATTATGCTGGATCTGGAGGACGCGGTGGCGGAGAGTCAGAAGGACGCCGCCCGGTTTTCCCTGTACCACGCGCTGAAGTCCATTGACTACGGCGATACGGAGGTCATCGTCCGTATCAACGGCCTGGACACCCCCCATTGGCGGGAGGATATCCGGGTGTGCGTGGCCGGCGGGGCCGATGGCATCCGCATCGCCAAGTGCGAGTGCGCCCGGGACGTGAAGACCGTGGAGCAGGCGGTGGAGGAGGCCGAGGAGGAGTTCGGCGCGGAGAAGGGCCGCACCCTGCTCATGGCGGCTCTGGAGAGTCCCCGGGGAATTCTCAACGCCTACGAGATCTGCTGCGCGTCGGACCGGCTTTTCGGCGTGGCGATCTCCGGGGGCGATTTCCGTAAGTGCATGCAGACCCAATTTCAGCCCGACGGCGTGGATATGCTGGCGGCCCGGGGGCAGATGCTGCTGGCGGCCCGGGCCGCCGGGGTCCAGTGCTTTGACACGGTGTTCACCAACCTGGAGGATGAGGAGGGCTTTGCCGCCGAGGTCCGGCAGAACAAGGCCATGGGCTTTGACGGGAAGAGTCTCATCAATCCCAAGCAGATCCGTCCGGTCCATCGGATCTTCGCCCCCGGGGAGAAGGAGGTCCTCCAGGCCGAGCGGATCGTGCAGGCCTACAGGGAGCAGTCGGAGGCCGGCGTGGGCGTGTTCACAGTGGACGGAAAAATGATCGACATCGCTTTCATCCCCGGCGCGGAACGGACGCTCCGGCTGGCGAAGGCCTGCGGCATGTATGAGGGGGATCTGGTATGAAAAACGCAGTGGGACGGGAAATTCCCGACGCCCTGCTGGCAGGCGGCAGGGAGGTTTATCAGGGCAGGAACTACATGGACGGCAAGTATATCCGGAAGGCATCGCCCCGGACCCGCCGGTATGAGAGGCCCCAGGAGAGCAAGGTCGTGGACTCCCTGGCGCAGGCCCTCCGGGACTGCGGGGCGGAGAGCGGCATGACCTTCTCCTTCCACCACCACCTCCGGGATGGGGATTATGTGGTAAATATGGTTATGCGGGCCGCCGTCGAGGAGCTGGGGCTCACGGATATTACCATTGCCGCCACCAGCCTGGGAGGCGCCCACGACCCCATTGCCGCCTACATCGAGCAGGGCAAGGTGACGGGCATTCAGACCAGCGGCATCCGCGGCCGGGTAGGCGAGGTGGTCTCCGCCGGGAAGCTGAAAACGCCCGCCGTCATCCGCAGCCACGGGGGCCGTCCCCGGGCCATCGAGGCCGGAGAGGTCCATATTGATATCGCCTTTCTTGCCGCCCCCACCAGCGACTGCATGGGCAACTGCCGGGGCGTAGGGGGCAAAAGCGACTGCGGCAGCATGGGCTACGCCATGACAGACGCCCGGTATGCCGGTCACGTGGTCGTGGTCACCGACTGCCTGGTGGACTTCCCCAATATGCCCGCCAGCGTGGAGGCCATTGACGTGGACGCGGTGGTTGTGGTGGATTCCATCGGCAACCCGCAGAAGATTGCCTCCGCCGCCGCCCGGATCTCCCAGAATCCCCGGGACCTGATGATGGCGGAAAACGTGGCGAAGATCATTGCCTCCACACCCTATTTTAAGGACGGCTTCTCCTTCCAGACCGGCGTGGGCGGGCCCTCTCTGGCGGCCAACCTGTTTCTGGAGGAGTATATGGACCGGCAGGGCATCCGGATGGGCTGGGCCATCGGCGGCATCTGCGGCCCCATGGTGGAGCTGCTGAAAAAGGGAAAGGTGGGCAAGGTTATCGACGTTCAGGATTTTGATCTGGACGCGGTGAACTCCATCCACCGCACGCCCGGTCACTATGAGATGAGCGCCAGCCAGTACGCCAACCCGGCCAACAAGGGGGCTTTTGTGAACAAGCTGGACTTTGTGGTCCTGGCGGCCCTGGAGATCGACACCGGATTCAATGTCAACGTCCTCACCGGCTCCGACGGCGTCCTCCGGGGGGCTCCCGGCGGACACCCGGATACGGCGGCGGGCAGCAAGTGCTGCATCATCGTCACCCCTCTCATCCGGGGCCGGATGGCCACGGTGTGCGAGCATGTGGTGACGGTGACCACCCCCGGAGACTGCGTGGACGTGCTGGTGACCGACTACGGCATCGCCGTCAACCCCCTGCGGCCCGATTTGATCGAGTGCCTGGACCGGGCGGGCATCCCTCATGTGTCCGTCGAGGCGCTGAAGGAGAAAGCCTACTCCCTGGTGGGACGCCCCGACGAGCTGGAGTGGGAGGACCAGGTGGTTGCCGTGCTGGAGGCCCGGGACGGCACCATCCTGGATGTGGTGCGGAAGATCAGGCCCTATTCCCCTGAGGCATAGCGGCGCTCCCTGATACGGAAATTTTCTCTGAATTGTTGCTGTCGCGGCAACCCTCTTCAGCATGACCGCCGCCATCCTGATGGGCATCATGCCGCTCTGAGCTGTGTCCTGCTGCCCCAACCAATGAAAGGAAAGATGATCCCATGTGCGAAACGCTGACCGCCATATCCCCTCTGGACAAACGCCGGCAGGCCCAGGTGGACGCCCTTCTGGAGCAGGAGGGTGTCCGGAGGGACGGAAATCTGGACTATACCTGCGGCATCTTTGACAGCGGGCTGCGGCTGATTGCCACCGGCAGCTGCTTTGCCAACACCATCCGCTGCCTGGCGGTGGACAGTGCGCACCGGGGGGAGGGACTGCTCAATCAGGTCATGGGTCACCTGCTGGAGGTGCAGGCCCAGCGGGGGAACGCCCATGTGTTCCTCTGCACCAAGCCCCAGGCCGCCCGCTTCTTCGGCGATCTGGGCTTCTGGGAGATTGCCCGGGTGGAGGATGCGCTGGTGTTCATGGAAAACCGCCGGGACGGCTTTTCCGGCTACTGCGCCGCCCTGGCGGCGGCCCGGCGGCCCGGCCCGGCGGCGGCGGCCGTCATGCACGCCAATCCCTTCACGCTGGGGCACCTGCATCTGGTGGAGCGGGCCGCGGCGGATTACGAGACCGTCTATCTTTTCGTCCTCAGCGAGGAGGCGAGCCCCATCCCCTTTGCCGTCCGGCAGCGGCTGGTGCGGGAGGGGACCGCCCATCTGCCCCAGGTAATCTGCCGCAGCTCCGGACCCTACCTTATCAGCGCCGCCACCTTCCCCAGCTATTTTCTGCCGGACGGGGACGCGGCGGCCTATGCCCACGGCGCTCTGGATGTGGAGATCTTCCGCTCCGTTGCCGCCTGTCTGGATATTCGCGCCCGCTATGCGGGGGAGGAGCCCACCAGCCGGGTCACGGGAATCTACAATGAGATCATGGCCCGCCGCCTGCCGGAGCTGGGCATCCGGTGCCGGATCATCCCCCGGATGGAGCGGGACGGCCGTCTCGTCAGCGCCAGCACAGTCCGGCAGGCCATCCACGACGGAGAGCTGAACCGGGCGATGGCGCTGCTGCCCCCCTCCGGGCAGCGGTTCTTTGCCTCCCCGGAGGCCGCGCCGGTCATTGCCGCCATACAGGCACAGCAAAACGTGATCCATCACTGACAGAAGGAGGCGCGGCCATGGCAAGGGAAGTTACCCTGACGGAAATTCTGGACGCACGGGAGGCCCGGTCCCTCCGGCAGTCGGCGCTGCTGGTCCGGCACGCCGTGCCCGTGGTTTCCTTCACCTTGAATATTGCCGGGCCCGTCAAGGACTCGCCCCTGCTGCGCCGGACCTTCCGTGCGGGGATCGAGGCGCTGGAGCGGGGACTGGCGGCATGGAATCTGCCGGTTCTGGACCGGGAGGAGCGCCTCCAGGTCACCGGCTGCGAGGCGCTGTACGCGGTATCCGGCTCGGGGGAAAAAATAAAACGGCTGTGCGTGTCCATCGAGGAGGGTTCTCCTTTGGGCCGTCTCTTCGATCTGGATGTGCTGACCCCGGATGGGGGAAGACCGGACCGGGTGTCCGCCGGAGGCGGCGAACGGGGGTGCATCGTCTGCGGCGCGCCGGGCCGGGGATGCGCCTCCCGGCGGGTCCACAGCGTCCCGGAGCTGCAGGAGGCCGCCCGCAGGATCATTGTCTCCCACTTTGCCGCCGCCGATGGGGAGAGAGCGGCCGCCCTGGCCACCCGGGCCCTGCTGGACGAGGTGTGCGTCACACCCAAGCCCGGCCTGGTGGACCGGGCCAACAGCGGCAGCCACCGGGATATGGATATTTTCACCTTCACCGCCTCGGCCGCGGCGCTGGCTCCCTACTGGGCGCGGTGCGCGGCCATAGGCCGGGACACCGCCGGCCAGCCGCCCCGGACTGCTTTCCTGGCTCTCCGGAGGGCAGGACAGGCGGCGGAGAGGACCATGCTGTCCGCCACGGCGGGAGTCAACACCCACAAGGGAGCAATTTTCACGCTGGGACTTCTCTGCGGCGCGGTGGGCCGGCTGTGGCGTCCCGAGGCTCCCTGCCGGGAGCCGGAGGCCCTGCTGGCGGAATGCGCCGCTCTGGCATCCGTTTCCCTGGAGGAGGATCTTGCCGTGCTGCCCGCCGGAGAGGAGACGGCTACCGCGGGAGAGCGGCTCTATCGGGAGCTGGGGATCACCGGTGTGCGGGGAGAAGCGGCCAGGGGTCTGCCCGGGGTGCGGGATGCCGCCCTGCCCGCCCTGCGGCTGGCGCTTGCCTCCGGCAGGAACCGGAATGACGCCGGGGCCGCAGCCCTGATACACCTGCTGGCCCGGGTGGAGGACACCAATATGATTGCACGGGGCGGCAGCAGGGCGGCGCGGGCGGCACAAGCTGCCTGTGCCGCTCTGCTGGAGAACAATCCCCTGCCGGGTCCGGAGGACATTGCCGCTCTGGACCGGGAGTTTATCCGGGGAAATCTCTCGCCCGGCGGCTGCGCCGACCTGCTGGCTGCCGCGTTCTTCCTGCTGTCCTGGGAGGAGGAAGCGCCATAGGAACAGGAGGGCGGCAGCGTCCTTTTCAGACTCGGGTCCCTGATGCTCCATGCTCCAAATTCTTTGTCAGCATGATGGAATGGGCAGCTATCCATAACGGATAGCTGCCCATTCCATCAATTTTGAGGGTTGCTTCGCACTCTCCGGACAGAGGCGGGAACAGCTTCTTACTCAATCGCCCGGCAGGTAGATCTTTCGATCAGCGTCGGCGTAAGTATCCGATGGGTATACCCTGCCAGCTCGCTCTGGATTTTATCCAGAAGACTGTCCACCGCCACGGAAGCCAGCATCTTCATGGGCTGCTCAATGGTGGTCAGATGAATCCGGGGCAGACTGCTGTAGCGGATATTGTCAAACCCCAAAAGGGAAATATCCTCCGGAATGCGGACGCCGCTCTCCTCCGCCGCCTGGATGACGCCAAGAGCATTGGTATCCGTTGCGGCAAAAATGGCGGAAAAATTCCTCTCCTGGGCGAAGAGCTGCTTGGCCAGCTGGTAGCCATACTTGATAGAGGTCAAAGGAAAGGTGTTGTTGCAGTATTGGGGCGTCAGCCCGAGATCCTGACAGGCGGCGGCGTAGCCCTCGGATCGGAGCTGGTGGGTGGTGCTGCCCCGGCGGCGGCCAAAATACAGAATGTCCCTGTGGCCAAGGCCGTGGAGGTACTCCACGCCCATGTACGCCCCCCGGTAGTTGTCTACCGAGACGTAGCTCTCCGGCACCTCCCGCAGGTTCTCGCCGACAAACACCGTGGGCAGGCGGGACAGGTAGGGGCGCAGCTTCTCATAGCTCTCGGGGCCGGAGGGAACCAGGATGATGCCGTCCACCTGCCGCCCGATCATCAGCTCGAACAGCTCCTTTTCCTGCTCCAGGTCACGGGAGGAGTTGCACAAAATGATATTGTAGCCCCTGGCCCGGGCCTGACGGTCGATGTGGTAGGCCAGATCCGACATGAAGGGGTTGTTTACCCCCGTAAGAATCAGGCCCAGCAGTTTGGTGCTTTTCATTACCATGGCCCGGGCCACCGTGTTGGCCGTATAATTCATCTCCTTGCAGACCTGGAGGATCCGCTCCCGGGTATCTACGCTGATCTCCGGGCTGCCGGACAGGGCCCGGGAAACGGTGGAGTAGGAAACGCCGGCTGCTTTTGCAACGTCTTTGATGGTAACATTCTTCATAAGCTAGCCTCCCTCGCGAAAATATTCCGAACATTTTTTCGTAATTTTATTGTAAAGCCTGACGCACAGAATTGCAAGAACAATTTGGGAGTTTCTCATCATTTTCTGTAGTTATGCACATATTATTTGACAAGTATTCGTCAAAAAGACGGAAAACGCCGGATATCCGGAAGAGGTTAGACTTAGAATCGGAAATTTTCCGGAAAAATCACAAAAACAACCGGACAAGTTGCCGGGAAGATGGCAAACAGCTGCCATTCCAGAGGAAAGAAGCGGTTTTTTGGCAAGGTGGAGTTGTGATGCTGTTGACAAATCTCCGGAAATGCGGTAGAATCTAAACAACACAAGAAACGGAAACGTTTGAACCTCTTGGCTCGGCGGCGAAAGGAGCGGACGATGACATGATCCGAGGCGTACTATTTGACCTGGGCGGCACGCTGCACGTGTCGGACTCACCGGAGGGACGAGACGTGTGGTTTGCCCGGCGGCTGCTGGACCGGCTGGCGGACTACGGTATCCCGCTGGATGCTGCGCCGGAGGAATTGGCACGGAAGCTCCATGAAAACGGAGAGGCGTACAAGCACCACTCCGAGAAGGACCTGCGGGAGCTGCCGCCGGCAGAAATCTGGAACGACTGGTATCTGCGGGACTGGGATATTGGCCGGGAGCGGCTGGGCCCCATCGCGGAGGAGCTGAGCTTCCTCTATGATTACGAGCGGGTGCGCGTGATCCGGCGGCCTTATATAAAGGAGACGCTGGACGCGCTGCGAGCCCAGGGGATGAGGCTGGGGCTCATCAGCAATATCATCTCCCTCTCGGTGGCCCCTCACTTTTTGGAGGAGTATGGGGTGCGGAACTATATGGACTGCATCGTACTCTCCAGCGCCACGGGCATCCGGAAGCCGTCGGCGGACATCTTCCGGGCGGCGGAACGGGAGCTGGGCCTTGGGCCGGAGGAGCTGGCCTATGTGGGCGACACCCTCTCCCGGGACGTGATGGGGACCCGGAACGCCGGATGGCGGCTGATGATCCAGATCAAAAACCCCGGAGCGGCCCACCGGGACAAGGGACTGGAGCATTCCGGGCTGAAGCCGGATTACCTCGTTGAGGGGCTGGAGGAGATTCCGGAGATCATCCGCAAAGTGAACGAGAAACTATAGAACGGGGACGCATAGGAGGAATAACGATGATGAACCGCAACATTGACACCATTTTCTTTGATGTGGGCGCCACGCTGCGCTATGTAGTGGAGGATGAGGAATTTGCCGCGGCGGCGGACAAGGCGCTGATGGAGCTGGTGGGCGCCCAGGAGCCTCACGACGTGTTCTTTGAAAAGCTGACCAAGAACTGGAAGGCCTACCGGAAGTGGGCCAAGGACACCCTCCTGGATGTGTCCGAGATGGAGCTGTGGCTGCAATATCTGCTGCCGGACTGCCCGGCGGAGCGCATCGCCCCCAACGCGGCCCGCCTGACCCGTCTGTGGCGGGACCACGACGGCCGCCGGGTGCCCCACGACGGCGTGAAGGAGACCCTCCGGGAGCTGACCAACCGGGGATACAAGCTGGGCATCATCGCCAACACCATCACCGAGACGGAGATCCCCGACTGGATGTGCCACGACAATGTGGCGGACTGCTTCAAAACGGTGATCCTGTCCTCCAAGGTGCGGCTGAGAAAGCCGGACCCCGCCATCTATCTGCTGGCCTCCCGCTGCATCGGCTCCGCGCCGGAGAACTGCGCCTATGTGGGCGACAACCCGGTCCGGGACGTGGAGGGCGCGGTGGACGCCGGTTATGGCAGCATGATCCTCTTCGAGGACGCGGGCACCGCCGACCGGGAGGGCAAGGCTCCCACCGTGATGCCGGACTACCGGATCAAGGCCATTCCGGAGCTGCTGGACCTGTTCCCGCCCAGGGCCTGAGGGATACATATTCCGACTTCTGACTGGGGAGAAGAGATATGAAGAAGATCAAAGGCGTGTTTTTTGACCTGGGGGGGACGCTGCGCATCTGCGAGGAGAACCCCGGGCATCAGGAAAAGGCCAAGGCCCGCATGGCGGAGCTGGCGGGCCGCACGGACGTGAAGGACTTCATCGACATGGTGGAGGCGCGCTACGCGCCCTACCGGGACTGGGCGCTGACGGAGAACCGGGAGGCCGGGGACTTCGAGCTGTGGCACAAGTGGCTGCTGCCGGAGATGGACGCCGGCGCGCTGGAAAAGGTCTGTCATGAGCTGACTTTCCAATACCGGCAGGCCAAGGGAAAGCGGCGCGTGGTGGACGGCGGACTCCAGGTGATCCGGGGTCTCTATGAGCGGGGTTACCGGCTGGGGATCATCTCCAACCTCATCGGAGAGTACGAGATCCCCGACTGGCTCCGGGAGGACGGACTGACCCAGTATTTCGGCGCCGTGATCCTCTCCTCCGTGTGCCGCATCCGCAAGCCGGACCCGGAGATCTACCGTCTGGGCTGTGAGGAGCTGGGACTGGAACCGGAGGAGTGCGTCAGCGTGGCCGACAACCTGGGCCGGGACATCACCGGAGCCAAGGCGGTGGGCATCGGGGCCAACGTTCTGTTCATCAGCCCTGAGAAGCTGGCGAAAAAAACCATCACCGATGAGAACCGGCCTGATTTTATCGTGCATCAGTTCAAGGATATTCTGGACCTTCCCATTTTGCAGTGACAGGAAAGGGGTTGGGTACATATGGAAAAGCAGATTGATACCATTTTTGTGGACCTGGGGGACACCTTCCGGGTCATCCGCAAGGACGAGGCCTATCAGAGAGCGGCCAAGGAGACCATCACCCGCCTGCTGGGCGCGGACGAGGACCCTGTGGAGTTCTATAAAAACGTCATCGAGCCACGGTACGACAAGTACCGGGAGTGGGCGCTGACCTTCTACTGCGAGGCGCCGGTCAAGGAGCTGTGGACCCGCTGGCTGGCCTATGACTTCCCCCGGGAACGGGTGGAGGCGGCCGCGGCGGAGATGACCTACGCCTACCGCAAGACCAAGGGGGAGCGTGTGGTCACCGACGGCGGCATTGAGACCGTCAAGGAGCTGTACAGGCGGGGGTATACCCTGGGCATCGTCAGCGATCTGGTGGGCACGGAGGAGGTGGACGAGTGGCTGGACCATGACCAGCTGCGGCCCTACTTCAAGACTGTGCAGCAGTCCTCTGTATGTCTCATCCGGAAGCCTCATCCGGCTATTTACTACTATGCCCTGGAGGAGTGCGGAAGCGATCCCAAGCGGACCTGCTATGTGGGCGACAACCTGGCCCGGGACATCGTGGGGGCCAAGGCCGCGGGGCTGGGCATGACCATCGGGGTGCGGTACCCCGGCAAGAAGCCCCAGGAGATCACCGAGGAGAACAAGCCGGATAGGTTCATCAGCCATTTTGCGCAGCTGCTGGATATTTTCCCGGCGATCAAGTGACGGACGGGAGTCAATCGAATCTGAATTTATCACGCCGCTCCTGCGGCGAAAAGGAGATAGTGCTATGAGCAGCATCATCGGCGGCGAGGCCCTGGCCAGGGCCGTGGAGGCCGCTTATCAGGCCGGTCAGACCGACTATTATCTGGAGCCCCTGGCTCTGGTGGACGAGAACGGAGCCCCTGTGGGCAAGATCAAGGACGGAGATCAGGTGGTCTTCTGCTGCCGGAGAGGCGAGCGGGAGATCGAGCTGACCGACGCCTTTGTGGACCCCGCGTTCCCCCATTTTGAGCGGGATTATATGAGGGATCTCAGCTTTGTCATCATGACCATGTATCATGAGAAATTCAAGGATCTGCCCATCGCCTTTGCGCCTGAAAAGGTGGTGAAGCCTCTGGCTCAGGTGATCGGCGAGGCGGGGCTGCGGCAGTTCCACTGCGCCGAGTCGGAGAAGTACGCCCATGTGACCTTCTTCTTCAACGGCGGCGAGAATCAGCCCTTCCCCGGCGAGGACGACCTGCGGGTGCCCTCTCCCAAGGGCATTCCCTTCGACCAGAAGCCGGAGCTGAGCCTGCCGGAGGTGGCGGAGAAGGTCATGGGCGCCGTGGACAGCGGCTATGAGTTCATCCTCACCAACTTCGCCAACGGCGATGTAATCGGACACACCGCCAACACGGAGGCCAAGCTGTCCGCCGCCGCCACCGTCAGCCAGTATGTAGGCAAGGCGGCGGAGTACGCCAAGGACCACGGCTATGTAGTGGCTGTCACCGCCGACCACGGCAACATTGAGACACTATATAATAAGGAAGGGAAGCCCCACGTGGCCCATACCACCAATCTGGTGCCCTTCATCGTTCTGGACCCCCAGGGACGGGACATCGCCCTTCATGACGGCCGTCTGGGCGATGTGGCGCCCACCGTGCTGAGCGTGCTGGGGCTGGAGCAGCCCGCGGAGATGACGGGGACCTCCCTTATCAGGACACCGGGCTTTACCAATCAGAAAATGATGCTCATCATCCTGGACGGCTGGGGCTTCGGCACCGCCGATGATAAGGATGCCATCTTCTCCGCCGACACCCCCGCCTGGGACGGCCTGCTGGCGAAGTATCCCAACAGCAGGCTCCGCGCCTCCGGGGAGGACGTGGGCCTCCAGGCCGGGAAGCCCGGCAACTCCGAGGCAGGACACTCCAATCTGGGCGCGGGCCGCGTAGTGGCCCAGGACGACGTGCGCATGGACCGCGCCATCCAGGACGGGTCCTTCAAGACCAATCCCGTCTTTTTGAAGGCCATCGCCAACGCGCGGGAGAACCATAGGCCCCTGCATCTGCTGGCCTACCTTACGGAGAAGTCCAGCCACGGGTGCATCGACTATCCCCTGATGCTGGTGGAAATGGCGGAAGGGGTGGAGGAGATCAATCTCCATATCATCTTCGATGGGCGCAGCACCGAGCCGGGAAGCGCTCCCGCCATGCTGCGGCAGCTGGAGGAGCGCCTCGCGAAGCTGGGCCGGGGCCGCATCGTGGACGGCGTGGGCCGGGGCATCGCCCTGGACCGGGACGGCAACTATGCCAAGATCCAGAAGGCCTACGAGTGCATGACCCTGGGAAAAGGTACCCGGTATACCGCCTGAGGGACCTGTGGGGACGGATTGTCCGTTTGGCGGCCGGCTATGTACATGTTCCCATGAGAAAATGCATTGACATGGGAGGCCGTTTCTCTTATACTGTCCCCATCTTGATTTGGGAGGTAACACAAACATGATGGCAACAACACCTGTAGCGGTAGTAGACGTATCCGCACTGGCCCTGACGCCGCTGGATATTGGACTGCGTATGCTGCTGGCTATGCTGGTGGGCGCGGTCATCGGTACGGAGCGGGAGTATACCCACCGCCCTGCCGGTATGCGTACGCATATGCTGGTGGCCCTGGGCGCCTGCGCGGTGATGACCACCAGCCAGATGATCTTCTGGCAGTACCGGCCCTTCGGCGCTACGCCGGACCCTGCCCGTCTGAGCGCTCAGGTCATCACCGGTCTGGGATTTTTAGGCGCGGGTACGATTATGCGGGAGGGCCCCAGCATCAAGGGCCTCACCACCGCGGCCAGCATCTGGGCCACAGGCTGCCTGGGCGTCGCCGTGGGCGGCGGATACTACATGGTGGCGGTAGTAGGCGGCGTCTGTATTCTGGTAACGCTGGTTGTCTTTGAGTGGCTGCAGAAGAAGATTGTCCATAACCGGTATGCCCTGTACCTGTTTTCTGTAACCTGCACGGAAGTGGCAGGCACCATGGAGCGGATTTATGCCCTGGCGGGAGAGGCGGACGCTCTCCTCAACAGCTTCCACGTGGACGAGGTGAAGGCCGGCTTCAAGATCCGCTTCAAAGCGGACTTCGGGGGACGCCACGCCGACGAGCGCCTGCGGAAATTCATATCTGATCTCAGCGCGGATCCCCACACCAGCTCTGTCACCTCAGACAGGAGCCGGATGTAGGGCGGCCGCGAAGACCGACTCGAACCACTGACCGGGAAGCGTGAAACGCTCCTCCGTCAGTGGTTCGAAACACCAGGGGCCTGCATTCCGGCAGGCGGAGGGATCTGACTCCCGGGTGCGCAGCCGGGAGTGACGATAGATCAAATTTCAGAGAAAAGGAGAAAAAATTATGAACCAGTATTTTATCATTTTTTCTGCCCTCGGTTCCATTTGCGCCCTGCTGTTCGCCGTCTTTATGGCGAAACGCGCCCTGTCCTTCTCGGAGGGCACCGACCAGATGAAGAAGATCGCTTCCTTTATCCGTCAGGGAGCCAATGCCTATCTGCGCAGGCAGTACAGCGTGGTCCTGGTGTTCTTTGCCTGCATGTTCGTGATTCTGTGCCTGATGGCGGCGCTCCATTTCCTGACGTGGTTCGTCCCCTTCGCTTTCATCTCCGGCGGCTTCTTTTCGGGCCTCAGCGGCTTTGTGGGCATGAAGATCGCCACCGCCTCCAACTCCCGCACCGCCAACGCCTGCCGGGAGAGCCTGAACTCCGGTTTGAAGGTGGCTTTCTCCGCCGGTACGGTCATGGGCTTCACCGTGGTGGGCCTGGGCCTGCTGGATATTTCCGGCTGGTACCTGCTGCTCAAGTACGTGTTCCATCTGCCCCTCAACGACATCACTGCCGCCATGCTGACCTTCGGCATGGGCGCCAGCTCCATGGCCCTGTTCGCCCGCGTGGGCGGCGGCATCTTCACCAAGGCCGCCGACGTGGGCGCGGACCTGGTGGGCAAGGTAGAGGCCGGCATCCCCGAGGACGACCCCCGGAACCCCGCCGCCATCGCCGACAACGTGGGCGACAACGTGGGCGACGTGGCCGGTATGGGCGCGGACCTGTACGAGTCCTATGTGGGCTCCCTGATCTCCTCCTGCTCCCTGGGCGTCATCGCCTTCGGATATATCGAGTCTGTGGATGACCTCAGCGCCTTCGCGGTGCCCCTGCTGATCGCGGCGGTGGGCGTCGGCGCCTCCATCATCGGCTCCCTGCTGGTCCGCACCGGCGAGTCCACCGACCAGATGACTCTCCTGAAGGCTCTGCGCCGGGGCACCAACACTTCCGCCATCATCATCGCCGTGGCGGCCTTCCCTATCGTATGGTTCCTGCTGGGGAAGGATTACATCGGCCTGTACGTGGCCATTCTCGCCGGGCTCTTCTCCGGCGTGCTGATCGGACGGTTCACCGAGTATTACACCTCTGATACCTACGTGCCCACCCAGAGTCTGGCGGCCTCCTCCGTGACCGGCACCGCCACCCTGGTCATTGACGGCCTGAGCCTGGGTATGCGCTCCACCATGCTGCCGGTGCTGACCGTCAGCGGGTGCATCCTGATCGCCTACTACGTCTCCGGTCTGGGCCTCACCGACGGGGCGCGGAACGCCATGGGCCTGTACGGCATCGCCCTGGCGGCTGTGGGCATGCTGTCCACCCTGGGCATCACCCTGGCCACCGATGCCTACGGCCCTGTGGCCGACAACGCCGGCGGCATCGCCCAGATGGCGGGCCTGGACCCCGTGGTCCGGGAGCGCACCGACGCCCTGGATTCCCTGGGCAACACCACCGCCGCTACCGGCAAGGGCTTCGCCATCGGCTCCGCCGCCCTGACGGCCCTGGCGCTGATTGCCTCCTACGTGGAGAAAGTGGAGACCCTGGCTCCGGACACGGCGCTGGATATGAGCGTCATGAATCCGGTGGTGCTGGTGGGCATCTTCGTGGGCGCCTGTCTGGCTTTCATCTTCGCGGCCATCACCATGGGCAGCGTCGGCAAGGCGGCCCACAGCGTAGTGCTGGAGGTCCGGCGCCAGTTCAAGGAGATCCCCGGCATCATCGAGGGGACCAAGGACGCCGACTTCGCCCGGTGCGTGGATCTCTGCACCAAGGCCAGTCTGAAGGAGATGGTGGTGCCCACCCTCATCGCCGTGGGCGTGCCTATCGTGGGCGGCCTGCTGCTGGGGCCTGCGGGCGTCATCGGACTGCTGTGCGGGGCGACCGCTTCCGGCTTCCTGCTGGCGGTGTTCATGTCCAACTCCGGCGGCTCCTGGGATAACGCCAAGAAGTACGTGGAGGCCGGTCACTACGGCGGCAAGGGGAGCAAGAACGACAAGTCCGCTATCGTGGGCGACACCATCGGCGACCCCTTCAAGGATACCTCCGGTCCCGCCATCAATATCCTTATCAAGCTTCTGAGCATGGTCTCTATCGTTTTTGCCACCGTGGTCGTGAATTTCCACATGTTTGGATAAATGGCCAATATCCCTATGACCGCCCTCAGGAGGGGCGGTCATAGGGCGTCCTTCTCGAACTGGCCGCGGACTGTGGAAGCTCCGGGCTGTCGAATAGAAACAACCACCATGCCGCCCGCAGGACGGCAGAGAAAGGAACAGCAGCTATGAAAACCTATGACCTGATGATCGTGGGTCCCGCCACCCGGGACGTGAACATCGACTATACCGGCATCGAGGACCGCTCCGCCGGGGGGGCGGTGACCTTCTGCACCCCCGCCGCCGTCGCTGCTGGAGCGAAGGTCTTCGCAGCGGTGAAGATCGCTCCCGGGGATAGGGACATCATCGACGGCTTCCGTATGGCTCCGGAGGATATCGCCCTCCTGCCCTCGGAGAAGACCACCCTCATGAAAAACGTCTACTTCGCCCCCGACCGGGAGCGGCGGGACGCCTCCTGCCCCGCCCAGTCGGACCCCATCCGTCCCGGGGAAATCCCGGACGTGGACTGCCGCCTCTACCATCTGGCGGGACTGCTCTACGGGGATTTCCCCAATGAGCTTATAGAGTTCCTCCATGGCAGGGGGCTGGTGTCCGCAGACGCCCAGGGGTTCCTCCGGCACAACGAGAACGGGAAGCTCTGCTTCCATGACTGGGAGGACAAGCTGAAATACCTCCCCTATATGGATTTTCTGAAGACCGATGCCGCCGAGGCGGAAATTTTGACCGGCCTTACGGACCGGGAAGCCGCCGCCAGGCAGCTCCACGCCTGGGGCGCGAAGGAAATTTTGATCTCCCACAACACCGAGATGCTGGCCTATGACGGCAAGGACCTCTTCACCTGTCCGGTGATGGCCCGGAACCTCTCCGGCCGGACGGGCAGGGGGGACACCACCTTCGCCGCCTATCTGGCCATGCGGATGACCGGGGCGGATATGAAGGATGCCCTGCTGTATGCTACCGCCTGCGTGTCCCTGAAAATGGAGACGCCGGGGGTGTTCCGGGGCACCAGAGCCGACGTAGAGGACTACATCCGGGAGTTTTATAATGGTTGACCTTTCCGGCAAATGCTGGTAAGATGGAAGGGACATCAAATCAAGGAGGACCCTTCCCATGAAAAAAGTAATCGTGACCACAGCGGCGCCCGCCGCCATCGGACCGTATTCTCAGGGTGTGGACGGCGGCAGCATCGTCATTACCTCCGGGCAGCTGCCCATCAACGCCGCCACCGGTGCTTTCGCTGAGGGCGGCATCGCCGGGCAGACCCGTCAGTCCCTGGAGAACGTCAAGGCCGTGCTGGCCCAGGCGGGGCTGGGGATGGAGAACATCATCAAGACCACCGTGTTCCTCAAGGACATGAACGACTTCGCTGCCATGAACGAGGTCTACGCGTCCTTCTTCACCAGCGAGCCTCCGGCCCGCAGCGCCGTGGAGGTAGCCCGGCTGCCGAAGGATGCGCTGGTGGAGATTGAGGCCATCGCGGTGCGGTAACCAGCGTGCTGTAAAAAACTCCTGCGAGATCGGTTGATCTTGCGGGAGTTTTTCTTGAATTTTCAAAATGCGCTTCCGGATGCCTCAATAGAGGAAAATTTGTTTAGGCACCTTGACAATCAGAGGGGCGCATGGTATGATGATAAGGTACCTAACGAACTCTTCGGGAGGGAGACATCATGGACACAGAACCAGGCGGCAGGGGCGGAGCGTACCGGTTGCCCTGCGGAAACAGTCCGCAGGATTTTGACGATTTGGCCGGACAGCTGGAACAGTGCGGGAAGTTCCTCATGTACTGCCTGGGGAAACGAAGGGGGCAGGAGAAGATTCTGCGTATTCTCTGGGAGCAGGGAGAGATCAGCCAGCGGGAGTTGCAGGAGCTGCTGGGCATCCAGCCGGGTTCCATGAGCGAGATCGCGGCCAAGCTGGAGAGTAAGGGGCTGATCGCCCGCGGGAGAGCGGAGACGGACCGGCGGAAGATTCTGCTGTCCCTCACGGAAGAGGGCAGGGCGTGGCTCTCCCGGCAGAATGAGGACTCTGTGCGAAAGCGCCGGGCAGAGCTGTTTTCCGCCCTTACAGACCAGGAGCAGCAGATGATGCACACCCTGCTGGAGAAGCTTCGTGTGGATTGGGAACAGCGGTTTGAGCGGAGGGATGATCCGGCGGCAGAGACGCCTAAACGGAAAGAAAAGCATATTTGATCGAAAGGTGGTGGCAGCTGATGAGCTGGCAGGAGGAATTGAAGAAGGGAATCCGGAGGGCGGAGGAGCTTGCGCCCATTCTGGGCTGGAGCGAAGAGGAGACGGCGGAGCGTGCTGCGGTAGCCGAACGGTTTCCCATGATGATTACCCCCTATTATCTGTCTCTGGTGGACCCTGCGGACCCCAGGGACCCTATCGGGCGGATGTGCATCCCCTCCCCGGACGAGTTTGATCCGGGAGGTTCCTTCGATACCAGCGGCGAGGCGTCCAACACCAAGCTGGAGGGCCTGCAGCACAAATATACCCAGACCGTGCTGCTGCTGAGTACCAACCAGTGCGCCATGTACTGCCGCCACTGCTTCCGGAAGCGGATGGTGGGGCTCAGCGAGGATGAGCTGAACCGCCGGGTAGACGAGGCGGTGGCCTATGTGAAAACGCACGAGACGGTGACCAATATCCTGATTACCGGCGGAGATGCTTTCCTGAACTCCAACGAGATCATCCGGCGGTATCTGGAGGAGCTGACGGCTATCAAGCGGCTGGATTTCATCCGGTTTGGCTCCCGGGTGCCGGTAACGCTGCCGGAGCGGATTTACGGCGACCAGGAATTTCTCGACATGTTTGCCCACTACGCGCAAAAGAAAGCGCTCTATCTGGTTACCCAGTTCAATCATCCGCGGGAGCTGACAGAGGAGGCGGTCCGGGCAGTCCGGTCCATGATTGAGCGAGGGGTTCAGGTGCGCAACCAGACAGTCCTGCTGCGGGGAGTCAACGACAGCGGCGAGGTGCTGGGCCAGCTGCTCAGCAGGCTGACGCGAGTGGGAATTGCCCCCTACTACATCTTCCAGTGCCGCCCGGTAACGGGAGTCAAGGAGCGCTTCCAGGTCCCTATCGAGGAGGGCATCCGCATTGTGGACGCGGCCAAGTCCCGGCAAAATGGTTTCGGCAAATCCGTTCGCTACGCCATGAGCCATCCCAGAGGGAAAATTGAGATTCTGTGCCGTCTTTCCAACGGGGAAACGGTATTCAAGTTCCACCAGAGCAAGGATGACGCCGATATGGCCCGCCCCTTTACAAAGCTGCTCCGGCCTGCGGACACATGGCTGGACAACGACTTAAACGGCATCTGAGGTTCATATCGGAGAAATCGGGACACACAGAGTGTCCCGATTTCTTTTTAGTGCGCCGACTACAGGTGCGGCGGGGAGGCAGGGGAGCTTTCCTGCCTGTTACCACTTGCCGCCAGTCTGTAACTTTTGTCACTGATCTTGTAACCTTTTCCCTGCTCAACCGCCAAATTTTCCCTCGCTATAACACAGCTTCCGTGCAATTATGTCAACTGCGTTGAGGAGATTCTTCAAAAAAGCTTGACAAACCGCGGTTTTTCAGGTATACTACACAAAGTTTTTGAAAAAGTAACAAAGGTTACAATCCGGTATCCGTCCCGTTTAAGATTTGGAAATTTTGGTAATCCTATCCTATGCGGGCCTGACACGGATGCCGCCTGCGCGCCTCTTTTTTGAAAACGAACGGAGGAACAAGTATCATGTTTGAAAGAAGCAAGAAAGCCGCTCACGATTCCAGGCGGCTGATCGCTGTCGCAGCTGTACCGGCCCTCTTTATCTTGGTTCTGTCTTTGCTCTGCCGCTTTGCTCCCATCGGGGCCGGAGCCATGTACGTGGTCTCCAATGACGGTCCCGTCCACGTGGACGATCTGGAGGGCGACGTATTTTTGACCGACGGCTTTGCCGGACTGGTCTCCCGCACGTCGGGAAACGAGCTGGATCTCGCTTCCGGCCTGAATGTCACCGTGAGCTATCAGGACCGGCAGTATACCGCCGTTTCCCAGGAGGAAACCCTCAACCAGCTGCTTGAGCGGCTGGCCATTGAGCCCAGTCCTCTGGAGATGATCTCCGTCTCCTTCCCGGACGGCGGGGTGGATGTGTGCATCAGCGGTGAGTTTGTGTTTTATGAACACATCTCTACCGTCAGTGAGCATGAAATTGTCTATCAGTACAACGACAACCGTCCCGACTGGTACGAAGCCGTCATCCAGGAGGGCTGCGACGGCGAGTATACCGAGGTCTACGAGATCATCTATCAGGACGGCCAGCGCACAGCCCGGCAGCTCATTGATGTGGTGGATACAGAACCGGTGTCCACCATCATCGAGAGAGGCACCATGGAGAACTTCGCCAACAACGACGACGCGGTGGCCGCCATCAACGTCAACGAGGACGGCTCCGGCGTCATCACCCTGGAGAACGGCGAGACCGTCACCTTCAACAGCACCCGGACCATGCGGGGCACCGCCTACACCACCGGCGGCAGCGTGGGTACCCGGACCGCCTCCGGCACTACTGTGCGTGTAGGCGTGGTGGCGGTAGACCGGAGCGTCCTGCCTTTGGGTACCAAGGTCTACGTCATGAGCAATGACGGAGCGTACAACTATGGCTTCGCTGTGGCGGAGGATACCGGCGTGCGGGGCAACACCATTGACCTCTATATGGATACCAACCGTGAGTGCATCCAGTTCGGTGTGCGGGAATGTACCGTATACATTCTGGACTGATCTATCACAGGAGACAGCTGCGACAGGATCAAATGACGTCCGCCGGGGTCCGGCGGACGTTTCTTTTATCCCCATTTTGCCGAAAATGCCGAAAAAAATCCTGGCCGGCGCCGGCGGAATTTGTCGGATAAATAGAAAAGGGACTCATGTCCGTTTTTTCCCTTGCGCCGGAGGTCCCGGTCTGGTATGATAAAGGACGAAAATGCAGAAAAGGGGCAAAACAGGGATGGGGAAAAGCACGCTTTCTTCTATGGGAAAATACCTCGCCGAGGTATCTTTTCTTCATTCCCGCAGCGCTGTTTGACGGTCATTGATTTGATCGTCTCTTTTTTTGCGCACAAACTGGGGGACCATCCAGGTCCCCTGCCGGAAGAGAAGGGAGATTTTTATGAAAGAAAACACCGAAGCCATCCGCGACGCGCGGCAGCTTGGCCTGCCCAAGATGCTGCTCCTGGGAATCCAGCACATGTTTGCCATGTTCGGCGCCACCATCCTGGTCCCCATCATCGTCTCCAGCGCCTACGATCTGCCCTTGAACATCCAGACCACCCTGTTTTTCGCCGGGGTGGGCACACTGTTCTTCCACCTCTGCTCCAAGCTGAAGGTCCCTGCCTTCCTGGGCTCCTCCTTTGCCTTCCTGGGCGGCTTTGAGACCATGAGCAAAATGGATCAAGGCATCTACGCCGGCATGTCCCAGGCGGACAAGCTGGCCTATGCCTGCGGCGGCATTGTGGCGGCCGGCCTGCTCTACCTGGTCCTGGCCCTGCTGGTGAAGGTGGTGGGCGTGCGGAAGGTCATGCGCTTCCTGCCCCCGGTAGTTACCGGCCCCATCATCATCTGCATCGGCCTGAACCTGGCCCCCTCGGCGGTGTCCAACGCCGCCCAGTGCTGGCCCCTGGCCCTCATCGCCCTTGCGGTCATCATCGTCTTCAACATCTGGGGCAAGGGTATGTTTAAGATCATCCCCATCCTGCTGGGCGTGGTGATCTCCTACGCGGCCGCCGTCATCATGAACGCCTGCGGCATGGTCAACGCCGACGGCTCCGCCATTCTCAACTTCGCCTCCATTGCAGAGGCCAGCTGGCTGGGCCTGCCCCCCGTTCAGATCGCCAAGTTCGATATCTCCGCCATTCTGGTGATGGCTCCCATCGCCATCGCCGCCATGATGGAGCATATCGGCGATATGTCCGCCATCTCCGCTACTGTGGGTGAGAACTTCATCGAGAATCCCGGCCTCCACCGCACCCTTATTGGCGACGGTCTGGCTACCTCCCTGTCCGGTATGTTCGGCGGCCCCGCCAACACCACCTACGGCGAAAATACCGGTGTGCTGGTCCTCTCCCGGGTCTTTGATCCCCGGGTCATCCGTCTGGCGGCACTCTACGCCGTGGTCCTTGGCTTTATTCCCAAGATGGCCGGCGTTATCGGCTCCATGCCCACCGCCATCGTGGGCGGCATCAGCTTCATGCTCTACGGCATGATCTCCGCCATCGGCGTGCGCAACATCGTGGAAAATCAGGTGGACTTCACCAATTCCCGGAACCTCATCATCGCCGCCGTCATCCTGGTCTGCGGTCTGGGCTTCTCCGGCGGCCTGACCTTCTCCATCGGCGGGACCAGCGTTACGCTCACCTCTCTGGCCATCGCCGCCATTGCCGGCATCATCCTCAACGCCATTCTGCCCGGCAATGACTACGAATTCGGTTCCAACCCCTCCGGCGACCAGAACCGGGGCATCCATCACTGATCGAAAAACCGTTCCCGCGGCAAGGGCCTGCCGCCGGCTTTCCGCTGGCGGCAGGCCCTTTTTTTCTATTTGCTATTGAAAAAGGATACGATGCTGATATAATAGGGGAAACCATAGATAACGGATCGGAGAGACGCCATGTTCCAGAAGCAATCCGGCTTGACCGTACACACGGAGGGCAGCCCGTGGCGGCTGCTGCTCCTGTTCTCCCTCCCCCTGATGGCGGGAAATATTTTTCAGCAGATGTATACCGTGGTGGATACCGCCGTGGTGGGACGGGTGTTGGGCGTGGACGCCCTGGCGGCCCTGGGGACGGTGGACTGGCTCAACTGGCTGACTCTGGGGACCATCCAGGGCTTCACTCAGGGGTTTTCCATCCTGATGGCCCAGCGGTTCGGCGCGGGGGATTTTGACCGCCTGCGCAAAGCGGCGGCCAGCGCCATCCTGCTCTCGGCGCTGTGCGGCATCCTTCTGACGGCAGGCAGCGAGGCGATAGCGGAGCCGGTGACGGCGCTGCTGCGGGTACCGGCGGAGATCCGGCCCATTGCCATCGACTATCTCCGGGTGCTGTTCGCCGGACTGCCGGTGGTAACGGCTTACAATCTGGCGGCCTCCATGCTGCGGGCCCTGGGGGATGGGCGGACGCCCCTGACCGCCATGGTGGCGGCCTCTCTGACCAACATCGCCCTGGACTTCTGGTTCGTCATGGGATTCCGCTGGGGCGTCCGGGGCGCGGCGGCGGCAACCATCATCGCTCAGTGCCTGGCGGCGGGATGCTGCATCCTGCGCCTGTGCCGTGTGGAGGCCCTCCGTCTGAAGAAGGAGGACTGGGCCTTTGACGGCCCGCTGTGGGGCCTGCTCATGAAGCTGGGCCTGCCCATGGCCCTGCAAAATACCATCATCGCCGTGGGCGGCATGATTATCCAGACCATTGTCAACGGCTTCAGCGTAGCCTTCATCGCCGGGTTCACCGCCACCAACAAGCTCTACGGCGTCCTGGAGGTGGCCGCCACCTCCTACGGCTACGCCATGACCACCTACGCCGGGCAGAACCTGGGGGCCGGGAAGCTGGAGCGGATCTCTCAGGGGATGCGCTCCGGTCTGGTCATCGCCCTGGCCACCTCGGCGGCTATCTCCGCCGCCATGCTGGGGGGCGGGCAGTGGGTCCTCTCCTGGTTCATTCCCACCGGGACCGCCCAGAGCGGGGAGGCCCTGGAGGTGGCCCTCCGGTATCTCTCCCTGATGTCGGTCTGCCTGCCGGTGCTGTATGTACTGCACCTCACCCGCAGCTGCATCCAGGGGCTTGGCAACACCCTGCTGCCCATGGTATCGGGCATATCGGAGTTCATCATGCGCACCGGCGGGGCCCTGCTGCTGCCGACGGTGCTGGAGGGAACGGGGGTCATGTGCGCCGAGGTCCTGGCCTGGCTGGGCGCGGACCTGATTCTTGTTCCCAGCTATTTCTATGTCATGAACAAGGTCCGGCGCCTCCAGACGCCGGAGAAAGGAGCGGAACAATCATGACGGAAAAGGTACGCCTTGAGCGGCGGGACCATCTGCCTGTACCGCTGATCCATCTGGCCTCGCCGGAGGACCTGGCTCTCTGGTATGTGAGCGGGCTGGAATGGGCGCTGGACCACGGGGAGCGTGCGCTGTCCATCACCTGCTATGATACCCAGCGGGCCTTCGGCTTTGACATGGCCCGGGCAGCGCAGACGGTGCTTCGGGCAGTGATGGACGTGCTGTACAAGCATCCGGAGGCGGAGAGCCTGACCATCCTCTGCGGAGACGAGGAGAGCTGGCGGGCCTGCCGCTTCTGCTGGAACCTGTGGTATGCGGAGCATAAGCCGGACCACGATGAGGGCGCCTCCGGCTGAGCAGAAAAGGGCGGGGATGAATGGTTTCCATTCACCCCCCGCCTTTTTTGCGCTTAGAAAAAGTCGAAATCCATTTTCCGGCGCTGCCTTTTCTCGATCCTGATGGGCACCTCCGCTCTGTCCAGCAGCTCTTGCAGCGTCATGGTGTTGGTCTCGCCCTCCACCTCGATGATGCTGAATTTGAAGCTGCAGCGATGCTTGAAGATCTTCTCCTCATCCCGCTGGAAGGCGGCGGCAATCTCGCCCATTTTCCGCTCGATAAGGTGCTTGACATTTCCGGAAAGCACCAGGCAGAACTTGTCATCCCGGACCCGGGCAAAGGTATCGCTGCCCCGGAAGTGCTTGCGGACCGCATCCACGAAGTTCTGAATATAGGTGTCTCCCGCCTTGCGGCCGCAGGAGGTGTTGATCTCCTCCACACCCTCCAGATCCAGATAGCACAGGGTAAAGTCCACGCGCTCCTGCAGCACCCGGCCCATGAACTCATCCAGGAACAGCCGGTTCCGCACACCGGTATCTACATCGTGGTAGTCCTGGTTGTTCAGGTGCCGGGCGTTCATCTTTTCATTGGTGATGTCCATGACGATATGGACGCAGGAGTGCCGGCCCTTCCACTCGATAGGGAAGGAAACCACTCGGCAGCAAACGCTTCCGCTCTCCTCCTCCCATACCTTGTACCGCTCGGAGCAGTCCCATTCCCGAAGCTTCGACTGGATCGGCAGGCGGTGCCGGCAGCTCTCGCAGTGCGCGCCTTCCTCCCCGCCGTCCCCAGGGCATTTATTGCAGTGGACGATCCTCCGGGTCTCCATATCCACCACCAGCATCCATTCATTCCTCTGGCTGAGCAGGTCCACCAGCATCTCGGTATAGCTGTCGATGATCTCCGCCCGGCGCTCCGCCCGCTGGATCTCCGCTTTCAGCTGGGCCTCCCGCACCTTCAGCTGCTCCGTCATGGTATTGAACGCCTCGGAGAACTCTCCCAGGAAGGACACCCGCTGGGAATAGTCCCCCTTGCTCACCTGGCCTGCCTGCCAGGTGAGGTGCTTCAGGTTTGCGTGCAGATTTTTCAGGCCGCTGTACAGGCTGCTGCCGCTTCTGGGAAAGTCTATGGACAGGTTGCCTTTGGACAGTTGGGTGGAATAGTATGTCAGATCCTGCGCAAGTGTCTGCAGGTCCCGCAGAGCCTCGCCCAGCTCCCGGCAGGACCCGCTGAGCCGGTCCATGTCCAGCCGGGCCTGCTCCGGATCGTGCAGGATGGCGTTCAAATACCGGGTCAGCTGCCGGCAGCTTTCCCCGGACTGCTCCGGCAGGCTGGCGTCTCTCTGTTCCAGATCCATTCCGTCACCTGCCTTCCATTACTTCCGCCCGGAAGCGGCATACCCGGTCCCCGGCAGCCCAGCAGTTGATTTCCACAGCGCCGTAAGGCTTTCCGGTATAGGCGGTAAGAATCCCCGACAGGAAGCCCTCGTCATAATTACACACCGTCTCCCCAATCGCGGGAAGACCGGAGCAGTCCGCATCTTCCGAAATGGTCAGGACCATTTTCCCGGTGTCCTCCTCCGTCTCCTCAATGCGGAGAACGCCAATTTTGAATGCCTCCAGCTGCTGCTGAAGCTGCGCGGCAAAGGCCGGAAACGCCAACGTCAGATCCAGGCAGTTCTGCGCAAAGAATGTACCCGCCCGGTATCCGGCGCCTCGGAAGATACTGATCTGCTCCTCCTTGCCGAAGCGCCCGGACAATTCTTCCCGGAAAGAATATTCCAGCATCCTGTATACAGCAACAGGAAGCTCTGTTCCCAGATTTTCCCTGCCGTGTCCCATCGGGCGCACGCAGTCTGACAAACTCAGATTTTCCCTGTCCGGCAAGGAACTGCGGTTTTCCATGAAGTCTTCCTCACTTTTCTGATATTTTCCCCAATCCTGTCCGGCATTGGGAAATCCGGCGGCAAACAGCCGTCAGATGGTATTGTATCATGAATTTTCTGGATGTTCAATACGCTTACGCCAGAATAAAGGCGGGAATTCCGGTCCGGGCGCAGGCGCGGAGAAAGCGGTCCCGCCGGACAATCCGGCGGGACCGCTGAACATATTTTCTGCTTTGCCGAATCAATACATGCCGCCCATGTCCATGCCGCCGCCTGCGGGAGCGGGGGCGGGAGGCTCGGGCTTATCGGCCACCAGGGACTCGGTGGTCAGCACCATGGCGGCCACGGAGGCGGCGTTCTCCAGAGCGGAGCGGGTCACCTTGGCGGGGTCCACGATGCCGGCGGCGATCATGTCCACGTACGCCTCCTTGTAGGCGTCGAAGCCGGTGCCCTTGGCGGCCTTCTTCACGTTCTCCAGGACCACGGAGCCGTCCAGGCCGGCGTTGGCGGCGATCTGACGGATGGGAGCCTCCAGAGCCTTGGCGATGATCCGGGCGCCGGTCTTCTCGTCGCCCTCCAGCTCCTCCACCAGCTTCTCCACGGCGGGGATGGCGTTGACGAACACGGTGCCGCCGCCGGAGACGATGCCCTCCTCAACAGCGGCCTTGGTGGCGTTGAGGGCATCCTCGATGCGCAGCTTCTTCTCCTTCATCTCGGTCTCGGTGGCGGCGCCCACCTTGATGACGGCCACGCCGCCGGCCATCTTGGCCAGGCGCTCCTGGAGCTTCTCCTTGTCGTAGTCGGAGGTGGTCACGCCGATCTGGCTGCGGATCTGGGCCACGCGGTCCTTGATGGCCTGGCTGTCGCCGGCGCCGTCCACGATGACGGTGTTCTCCTTGGTGACCTTCACCTGACGGGCACGGCCCAGCATGGAGAGGTCGGCGGTCTTCAGCTCATAGCCCAGCTCCTCGCTGATGACCTGGCCGCCGGTGAGGATGGCGATATCCTGGAGCATCTCCTTGCGGCGGTCGCCGAAGCCGGGGGCCTTGACGCACACCACGTTCAGGGTGCCCCGCAGACGGTTGACCAGCAGGGTGCTCAGGGCCTCGCCCTCCACGTCCTCGGCGATGATGACCATCTTCTTGCCGGACTGGACCATCTGCTCCAGCAGGGGCAGGATGTCGGCGATGACGGAGATCTTCTTGTCGGTGATGAGGATATAGGCGTCGTCAACAACGGCCTCCATCTTCTCCATGTCGGTGGCCATGTAGGGGGAGATGTAGCCCCGGTCGAACATCATGCCCTCCACGACCTCGCTGTAGGTCTCGCTGGTCTTGGACTCCTCAATGGTGATGACGCCGTCGGCGGAGACCTTCTCCATAGCCTCGGCGATGAGCTTGCCGATCATGGCGTCGCCGGAGGATACGGTGCCCACGCGGGCGATGTCGTCGGTGCCGTTGACCTTCTGGGAGTCGGCCTTGATGGAGCCCACGGCGGCCTCGACGGCCTTGGCCACGCCCTTCTTCATCACGATGGGGTTGGCCCCGGCGGCCAGGTTCTTCAGGCCCTCGCCCACGATGGCCTGGGCCAGCAGGGTGGCGGTGGTGGTGCCGTCGCCGGCCACGTCGTTGGTCTTGGTGGAGACTTCCTTCACCAGCTGCGCGCCCATGTTCTCAAAGGGATCGTCCAGCTCGATTTCCTTGGCGATGGTCACGCCGTCGTTGGTGATGAGGGGAGCGCCGAACTTCTTATCCAGCACCACGTTGCGGCCCTTGGGGCCCAGGGTGACCTTAACGGTATCCGCCAGCTGGTTGACGCCAATTTCCAGTGCCTTGCGGGCTTCCTCGCCGCGCTTGATTAATTTAGACATATCGCATAACCTCCAATAATTTTGATCTGTTTCTCCGCGCCTTACTCCACGATGGCCAGGATGTCGCCCTGGCGGACGATGGTAAACTCATCATCGCCGATCTTCACGTTGGAGCCGGAATATTTGTCGGTAATCACCTTGTCGCCGGGCTTCACGGACATGACGACCTCCTTGCCGTCCACTGTGCCGCCGGGGCCGACGGAAACGACTTCAGCCACAGAGGGCTTCTCCTTGGCGGCAGAGGTCAGGATGATGCCGCCCTTGGTGGTCTCCTCCGCCTCCATGGGCTTGAGAACAACGCGGTCTGCTAAAGGTATGAGCTTCATAGTTAGGTTCCTCCTATATCAATTTTTTGAAAACATATTGAACACCGTTAGCACTCAAACTCTCGGAGTGCTAACGGTGCTTATCTTACATCATATCCGGCAGGATTGCAAGAGGGTTTTGCGAAAAATTTGGTGCTTTTACAAAATGTTCACAAAGTGGGCGGCAGAGGAGGCCGCCGGAGTCCGGCTATATCCTCCTCTGCACGAAAAAATTACAGGCTGCCGGACTGCTCCGCGTTGGCAGCCTTGTTCTCCTGAATCCCGCCGATGATGAACAGGACCGGTCCAACAATGCCGCTGGCCGCAGAAAAGATGCCCCGCAGGGAGAGCAGCTGGCCCAGGCCGAACAGGCCGACCACCAGAAGGGCGATCCCCCAGCCCAGGAAGAACGTGTACTTCCGGGGGTTCTTGCACCGGGACAGGCCCATAGCGCCCACTATGATATGAATAATCATCAATATGACGGCAAAGACAATTACCGCAATGGCAACCGCGTTGGCTATACCCGTCACCGCGCCGCTGCCAAACATGCCGTCACTCTCCTGCATGGCATATTGGTCCAGGGCGGTCATGGTCTCGTCGTCCAGGGCGGTCATGGCCAGCATGACGGCCGCGCCGTTGAAGATGCTGATTAGTCCCGCCACAATCCCGCCAATCAGGATGCAGAAGGAACCGATCTTGAGCAGCATGTTCTCTTTCTTTTCCGTAAGGTTGTCCATTTTATTTTCCTCCCTATCGTCACCCAAGCGCCAGACTCATTAAAGCCGCCAGCAGCAAAAGCAGCAGCCAGCCGCCTGCCAGAAGCACCACTGAAAGAAGGATGCGCACGCCCACCGGATAGCTCTCCGTGGCGGACACCTTCAAGGTCAAATAAAACGCCAGAAAAGCGAGAATCGCGGGCACCATTCCGCCCCCCAGGCACATGGTCAGGTCCAGAATCGCAAAGATATACCCCCAGAAGGGCACCTTGCTGATGGGCGTATAGGGCTTCCCGGTGATCTGATCGACGCCGTCCACCACCAGGTGGGTCCGGAACATGCCGGAGGCCAGCATGACCTTTCCCTCCGGGATCGGCAGATCGTATTCCATGGGGATGAAGAGGACGTTCCGATGGGGCAGAGACCGTATGTACTGCGTCGTTCCGTTGATGTCTACCCGGCCAAAGCTCTTCAACTTGATGGTATAGGGTTTTCCTTGCAGCTGGATTTCAAATGGTTTCATGTGCGAAGCAATCTCCCTTCTAAAATATCCGGCAGATCCGCCCGGATCCCACCCGTGTCAAACGGCGCACTACCACGGAATGATTGTTCCGTGGTAGTGGCAGCGGACAGCGCCGGGCGGCCTGCCGTGTTAATTTTACATTTTACTCCACCAGGGTTATAATTTCAAGTGGCAGGCGCAATATTTAAGATATGAAATTCCAAAGCCGGACGGGGCCGCCTCTTGTCCGGAATCCTTTGCAGCTCTTTTTCTGCGGCTCGCTTATGAGGAGGTATTGAAAATAAAGGTCTCCTCACGACGGCTCTCAGATATTTTCCTGCTATACTCCATAAAACAGCTCCCCCGCTAAATTTCCGGCAGCGGCACGCAGGTCGCGTTGGGACTGCACCCCGCCGGGCCAAAGAAGTTGACCTTCTTCTCCGACAGACGCAGCGTCACCTCCCGGCTGTACAGACACTCCCCGTCCAGGCATGTGACGATATCCTTCCTGTCTCTGGAGCGGATCACGATCTCCTTCGCAGTATAGCACCGGGCGGCCTCCGGAAACTTGTAATACCGGCCCACGGAGTAATCTCCTACCAGCCGCAGGAAGGTCGTGCGGCCCACTCCCCGGACCACCAGGGTATTGAGTACCCCATCGTCCATTTTCGCCTCCGCCACGGGCATGAAGCCCCCGCCGTAGTACCGCCCGTTGCAGACCGCCGCCAGGACAAAGGAATTCTCCGGCAGCGGCTTTCCGTCCAAAATCACCGTCCAGCTGTGGCGCAGGCCCCGGAGGAGGAAGTTGACGCCCAGAGAGACAATATAGCTGCCCTGTCCGCCCAGCAGGGGGAGCTTTCCGTAGGTATGTACGTCATCCGCCACCTGGGCGTCGAAGCCGGAGCAGGCCACCGTCAGGGCCAGCCGTCCGCTGCAGTCGATGGCGTCCAGGGAAAAGGACGGGCCGTCCCATAGATTTTCCGGGTCAGAGAACAGAGGCGCCTTGTCCCCGAAATTCTTCAGGAAATCATTGCCCGTCCCTACGGGAATGCAGGTCATGGCCGCACTCCCGGTTCCGGCCACGCCGTTGGCTACCTCATTGGCGGTCCCATCGCCGCCGCAGGCATAGATCCGCAGCGGCTCCCCCCGCTCCGCCAGGGACCGGGCGGTCTCCATGGCGTGACCGGGGCGCTTGGTAAGGATGCACTCCACGTCCAGGCCATGACGGACGGCCATCGCTTTGGCCATCTCCATGATGCGGGCGGTGCAGTCCTTTTTCCCGGCGGTGGGATTGATGATAAATACGTGCTTCATTTCTCCCGTCCCTCTCTGTTCTCTTTTGTACCGGCCTGCGGGCTGCCGCGCTCCGGCCAGCCTCCGGATGGCCTCTTCCTTCGCTTCCACGAAAAAAATCCCTGCCGCTGCTGGGTTCGTTCCCCGGCCGCTCCTGTGCTGAGGCTGAAAAAGTCCTCCGCAATCACCGTCTTGTCAGCGGCAAGCCTGTCCCCGCCGGTCTCATGCCGGGCCGGCATGGCCGGAGCCGGTATCTGCAGCCAGCGTCTCCTCCCCGGTTATGGCCGCGAAGTCCACGCCGTCTTCATTGATATGCTCAATCCGCACGACGGTTCGTCTTAATTTCTGTCTCAAAAAAGTATGCCCGCGCCGCCTCCGCGTCCCGGGCGATCTGCTCCCGCAGGGCTTCCAGGCTGCTGAAGCGCCTCTCCGGACGGAGCATCCTCAGAAACTCCACCCGGCAGTCCGCGCCGTACAGCTCTCCAACGGGCTCCAGCAGGTGACTCTCCACCGTCACGCCGCCGTCGGTGTCCACTGTGGGCCGCACGCCTACGTTGGTCACGGCTGGCCGGGCCGTCCCGTCCACCGTCACCCTGGCGGCATAGACCCCAAAAGCGGGCACCAGCTGCCGGGGATCGGGGATCAGGTTCACCGTGGGCGCGCCCAGACGGGAGGAGCCCAGACGCTTCCCGTGGCGCACCAGTCCGGAGACCGCGAAGGGCCGCCCCAGAAACCGTGCCGCCTCTGCCGCCTCCCCCCGCTCCAGCAGGGCGCGGATATGGGTGGAACTCACCGTTACCCCCTCCAGCCGGACAGCGGGGATAATCTCGCACCCCAATCCCAGCTCCGCCGCCTTCTCCCGGAGAAGGGCCGCAGTGCCGCTGTTTTTGTGGCCGAAGCGGAAATCGTGGCCCGCCACCAGCCACCGGGCCCGGTATACCTCGGACAGCATGACCACAAAGTCCTCCCAAGGCATCGTCATCATGGCCCGGTCGAAGGGCACGGTGATGACCTCCATCCCCGGGAACAGCGCCCGGGCCGTGCGGCTCCGCTCCTGAACGGTGGTCAGCAGGGGCACCGGCGTGCCGGTAACAAATTCCCGCGGGGAGCGGTCAAAGGTCAGCAGCGCGGGGGAAAGTCCCAGCATCCCCGCCCGCTCCGCCGTCCGGCGCAGCAGGGCCTGATGGCCCAGATGAACGCCGTCAAAAAAGCCAAGGGCGACAGCCCGCTTCCTGCACTCTTCCACTGTACTCCCTCCCTCTGGCCGGCATACTTCAGCCGCCGAAAAAATTCTTGACGGACCGCAGCTGTCCCTTCTCCCACCGGCTCAGGCAGAGGAACTCTTTCTCCTGGCCGTAAACGCGGTACTGTCCCGGCTCCAGTCCGGGGGCGGGGACAGGGCTTCCGCTGCGCACCATCCGTTCCATCCGGGGCGAGGTCAGCAGGAAGACCGGACAGCCCGCGAAAAAGCAGTCCACCGGCATAAGAAGGGCCTCTCCCTGTTCCTGAACCTGCTCCAGGGTTACAGCATCCTCCAGGGTAAACCCTGCCGCCATGGTCCGGCGCAGTTCGTCCATACATCCGCCGCAGCCCAGAGCCTGTCCGATGTCGTGGCACAGGGTGCGGACATAGGTGCCCTTGGAACACCGGACCCGGAGCAGGAACCGGTCCGGCCCCGTCTGCTCCAGCACCTCCAGAGCGTGAATGGTGACCGGCCTGGGGTCCCGGTGGACCTCCTTACCCTTCCGGGCCAGCTCGTAGAGCTTCTTTCCGTCCCGCTTGATGGCGGAGAACATGGGCGGAATCTGCCGGATGGGCCCGGTGAACCGGGGCAGGACCGCCTCCAGCGCTCCGCGGTCTGCCGAAACGGCCCGTTCCTCCAGCACCTCGCCTGTGCTGTCCTGGGTGTTGGTGACCATCCCCAGACGCAGTCCGGCGACGTACTCCTTATCGCCCGTCTCCGCAAACTCCACCGCCTTGGTGGCGCTGCCCACGAACACGGGCAGCACCCCGGTGGCCATGGGGTCCAGGGTCCCCCCGTGGCCGATCCGGCGCTCCCCCAGGATGCCCCGCAGCTTGGCGCACACGTCCATGCTGGTCCATCCGGCGGGCTTGTCAATAATCAGTATACCGCTGGGCATAGCTTACTCCGCCGGTTCAGCGTCAGGGATGGACCCCTCAATACTGCCGGCAGAGCCGTCCTCGCCGGACGCGCCCTCCTCCGGGGCCTGCTCCTCTGCTGGGTGCAGGGCCTGCAGCGCCTCAATATAGGCGGTATAGACCGCCCCCACATCCACACTCTCCAGCGCCTCGCTGCGGACCACACCGTCCATGGCGGACTCCATCCGGGCATCGAGATATTCATAGAGATGGTTCTCCGCCAGACTGCGCAGATGCTCCCCGGTCAGCTCCTTCCGCAGAAGAATGTGGTAGCCGTAGTCGCTCTCCACAATTCCGCTGATCTCGCCGGGCTTGAGGGCAAAGGCGGCGTCCTTGAACTCCTGAACAAAGCTGGTGGTGGGATCGATGAGATAGCCCGCGCCGCTCTCCCGGCCGGGGTCCTCGCCGTAGGTGTCCGCAAATTCGGTGAACAGCGCCTCCAGGTCCTCGCTGGCCTGGAGCTGGGACAGCAGGTCCTCCGCCTGCGCCTTCTTCGCCGCGGCGTCCTCCTCAGACAGGGGCTCATTGGTGGCGGAATCCTTGGTCAGCAGCAGAATGTGGTCCACGTAGGCGTTGCTGTCGCCGGGAGCCTCGTAGAGGTCGCTGGCAGGATCGTTGGCCAGCTCTGCCAGGTGCTGATAGAGGTACTGGGAGGCAATCATCCGCACATGGCTGTCCCGGGAGAGCCCTATCTCGTAGAGGCTCTGGCTGAACGCCTCCTCCCCGCCCGCCTGCTCTGTCTGCTGGGCAAGCACCTCGTCCACAGCGGCCTGGTCCTCCGCGGTCAGCGTCACGTTATGGGCCTTGGCCACGTTTTCCAGCAGAGCGTAGGACAGTGCGTTATTCTCCGCGTTCTGCCGGACGATGTCCGCCAGCGGGGTACCCTCCATGGTCTGATCCCACTTGATACGGCCGTTCTCATCCAGCAGCTCCCCATAGATGCCGTAGGAGACCTTATACATATTGAGCTGGTACTCCAGCTCGCTGCTCTTGGCCATCAGCCAGTAGAGGTATATATCCGCCGGAATGGCGTTGCCCTCCACCTCCAGCACTGTCTCGCCCATGTCCAGGCCGGTCAGGGTGGTAAAAATGCTGCCGGAGGTATCCTGGCCCGCGGCGTCCTCCTGCCGGTTCTGCTCGTCCTTGGCGTCTTTCTGTCCGTCCTGACCTCCGCACCCCACGCACAACGTCAGCAGAAGGAGCAGGGCCAGCAGGCCGCTTATGGTTTTTTTCATGTCACGTTTCCTTTTCACAGGTAATCATAGTTTTGCTTCCGTCCCCGGACCGGGGACGGACACGCGATCTTATCATACCACGGTTTTTTGCAGGATACAATCATTTCTTTCATTTTTCCTGGGGCCGGCGCGTTACACGCACCGCTGCGCTGTCCCTGAAAAAAGCGAAAACACGGCCCCGCCGTCAGACGGCGCCGTGTTTCGCCCGGGAGCCTTTCCCGCCGGGAGGCGGTTCTCCCCCTTATTCCGCCTCCATGATCTTGATTTGATCTGCCGTATACTCTGTCTCGCTGAGTACGATGTCTGTGATCTTGGCCACATCCTCCGTCTGAAGGCCGTCCTCTGCGGCGGAAACCACCACGCTGATGCTGTTCTCCCCCATAAAGGCCACGCAGTCGGCGTACCCCTTGGCAATTACCAGGTTTTCGATCTGTCCCTCCAGCATGGTGTAGCCCGCCAGAGTCTGAATGGCCCGGTTGGCGTCATCCAGGGCCCCCTGCTCCACGTTGTCCTGAGCGGAGGCCTCCCGCAGCAGGCTCAGGGCGTTGTCCCGGGACTGCTGGCGGCTGAGACGGGCAGTGTCGAAATAGCTGCCGGCAGGGGCGGCGCCCTCGTCGGACAGACCGCCGTCAACAGCGGTGGGCACGCCGCCTACCAGAGCCGCGTCGCCCAGGACCTTGGTGGTGACACCGTCCTTCCCGGCAGCGCCGTCCTTCTGCTCCTGGGCGGCGGACAGATTCTGACTGCCCGCCGGAGCGGAATCCTTCCCCACGTCCCCGGCATAGCGCCAGTTGAGATAAACCGCCGCGCATACAAACAGCAGCACCGTCGCCACGACAGCGTTCCGTTTCCATTGTTCCTTCATGATTTCTGTTCCTCCTCATTCTTACCGATTGATTGACTCCTGCTCCGCCGCAGCCGGGGTACTCTGCCACTTGACCACGGCGATGTGGTCGCTCCCCAGCCCCGTCAGGGCGGAGACCGCCGAGACCACCTGGAACCGGACCGCGTCGTTTCCGCCGCCCTCGCAGACCACCAGAGCGCCCCGGTACTGGGGATATTTCTCCTGGGTAACGACCACGCCGCCGGCGTCTGTCACCGGCTGGGATGACCGCTCATAGCTGTCCGGGGACTGGGCGCTGCCGCTGTAACGCAGAGAGCTGTCCTGAGCAAGAACCCGCTCGCCGCCGCTGTGGAGGGTGAGCATGACCTCCACCCGTCCCACGCCGTTGATTTTTCCCAGGATGTCCTCCATGGCCTTCTCTGTCTCGGCCAGATCTGTCCCTGCGGCGGGCGAGGTGTCAGCGGGAGCGGCGGCGCCGTCCTTCCGCTCCGTGGGCCACAGCAGCAGCAGTGTCCCCAGGGCCGCCACCAGCAGGACATATTTATACTTTCCCAATACCGCCAGGGGGGTTGTCAGCTTTCGCTTTCCTTCCTCTTTTGCCATGCCTCTTCCTCCAGCCAGATTTGTTTTTCGGCGGGAATCCCCACCTCCTCTTCCATACACCTCGCCAGCTCCCCGCTGTAGGTTCCATGGATCACTGCGGACTCCGGCAGGGGAACGCCGCTCTCCCCCGGAGCCGTGGAAACCGATACCGTACAGTCGAGTCCCAGCTGGTTCGCTTTGTCCCATATATATGCTTCGGTCTTCTCCGCTATGATAGCGGAAAGGGTTTCCTGCTGATTTTTCCGATACGTCCCGGCCAGCTCCTCTCCCCGGAGCTTGATGCCCTCCGTCTCCAGCTCCAGTCCCTCCCAGGCTCCGCCCGCCAGGGGGCGCAGGATAGCCAAGGCCATCAGCAGTCCGCCAACCAAGCGCACCACGGCCTGCTCCCTCCCCTTTGGGGCCAGCTGCCGGGCCAGTCCGGCAGCCAGAGACGTGAGGACGATGCCCAGAAGCCACGATTTCATACCATCCCCCCTAACCCGGCGCCAGCGCCGTCATGGACGAGAGCAGGGAAATGAGCAGCAGCGCCGCCGAGGTCCCCGTCATGGCCAGCACCAGAGCGAAGGCGTCCCCCAGCATGGCGATCAGCCTGGTCAGCTTTTTCGGTCCCGCCGCCGCCGAAACCAGGGACGCGGCCTGGTAGAACAGGTATTGGCAGCCCAGATGGAGGAACGGCGTCAGACATGCCCCCAGCAGAGCCAGGGTACCCAGCGTCCCCACCATGCCCCGGAGCAGTCCCGCCCCGGCCAGCACGCTCTCCGCCGCATCCGAGAGGATTCCCCCCACCACCGGCACGGCGGCGGACACCGCCGATTTGGCCAGCTTGACCGCGTGAGCGTCGGCGGCCCCGGCCACCGCGCCGCTGATGGTGAGATAAGTGACGAAGACCGTCAGCAGCCCGCCCAGGACCCAGCCCACCGCCTTTTTCAGCAGCTCGCCAACCCGCTCCAGCGCCTCCCCCTCCACCACCGCCGCCGCTGCGGCAACGCCGATGTAGAGGTACACCGCCGGCAGCAATATCCGCTCGATCACCGTCAGCAGCACGCCGGAAAAGAACACCGCGGCCACCTGCCGCACGGACGCTGCGGTGATGCCTCCGGAGGCTGCCTCCGCCGCAGCCAGAGCGGGCAGCAGCGCCTTGCCCAGCAGGCTGATCTCCGTAATGGTCTCCCGGCCCAGGCCGATGAGGGCGTTCAGGTCCCCGGCGGCCATGGCTGTGACCCACAGCGCCCCGACGGCGGTCCCGTACCGCTCCAGCAGCTCGCCCCCCGCAGGCGCTGCGCTCTCCACAACGCCCAGCAGAATCACCCCGGCCATGATGGCTGCCGCAGAGCGGATGCCCGAGGTGAGCAGCGTCCTCCCTCCGGCCAGAGCCTCCTCCAGCAGCGACCGGATGCCGGAGAGAAGGCCGAAGCTCTCCCCGGCGTCCCCGGTAACCAGCTCCGCTGCCTCCGGCACGGCCTGCCGCAGCTCCGGAGGCAGCTCAGCGGGAGCGTCCTCCGCCCGGGCTTGTCCGCCCAGCAGGCAGAGGGCCGCCGCCAGGATCAATATGATTCTCTTCATCATCCGCATCTCTTCCTTCCAGGGAAGAATACACTCCCTCAAAAGTACCTCAGCAGCAGTTCGATCACCGCTTTCAGCAGCGGCATGGCGATGGCCAGCGCCGCCGCGGCGCCCGCAATCTCCACGGCGGAGGCCAGAGCCTGAGAACCGCCGTCCTTGCACAGATCGGCACACAGGCGGGTCACCAGCGCCGCCGCCAGGGTCCGCAGCAGGATGGACAGATACAGCGCCTCAATGCCCGCCCGCTCAAACAGGGTCCGGACCTCCTCCAGCAGGGGCAGCGCCAGCGAGAGGCACCGCGCCGCTGTCACGGCCAGTATGGCAATGGTCAGCAGCAGGGCCTGCTCCGGCGCCTGCTTCCGCAGAAGCACCACCGGCAGGAGGCAGACGGCGCACAGCGCCGCCAGCTTCAGCAGTTCCATGCCCTAGAACCCAAAGAGTGTCTTGATGAGCTGGAACAGATCGCTGATCTCCCGCACCAGCATCATCATCACCACCACCAGTCCCGCCAGAGTGGTCATCAGCGCCTGCTCCTCCCGTCCGGAGCGCACCAGCAGCTGATTGAGTACCGCTACCACAATGCCGATGGCCGCGATTCGAAAAATCAGATCAATATTCATGGTTTATATCAGGACCAGAATCACCAGGCACGCACCCGCCAGGCACAGAGCCGTGGTGATCCGGCTCCGGGCGGCCTGACGGGCGGTTTCCTCCCGCAGAAATCCGGTCAGCTCCTCTCTTGTTTCCTCGATAGCCGCCGCCAGGGGGTCGCCCCCGGCGGGCAGCAGCGGTCCCAGAGGGGCCAGCAGCTTCCCCAGGGGCGGCGGCAGCGGCCGCACCGCCATCCGCCAGCACCGGGGAAGGTCCCCGCCCTTCTCTCCCAGGATGGCCCCCAGGGGCCGCCAAAGCCGGTCCGCCCCGGGTCCGCCGTCCAGGACCTCCTCCAGCAGCTCCGGCAGCGGTGTGCGGCAGACCCGGACGTGATACCGGAACACCGCCAGGTCCTCCAGCAGAGCCCGTCCCAGCCGGAGGAGCAGCTGCCCCTCCAGCCGCCGGAGAAAGCTCCAGGCCCCCGCGCTTCCCAGCAGCAGCGCCGCGCCCAGCAGCTTCATGGCAGAGGCTCCACCCGGCAGGTCCGGCTGCTCCCCCTGCCGGTTATGAGAACGGCCCGGCGGAAGACGCCGCAGGAGAGCAGTGCCCGGCCCACCGGCCTGGCGGTCAGCTCCTCCCGCGAGGCGGCGTGGACCGTGGACAGCAGGACGGCTCCGCAGCCCGCCGCGGCGCGCACCGCCTCCACGTCCGCCTCCAGCGCCACCTCGTCCAGGGCGATCACCTGGGGCGTCATGGCCCGCAGCAGCATGGGGACGGCCAGATGCTTGGGACAGGCGTCCATGACGTCCGTGTGACATCCCACCTCCAGCTGGGGGCGGCCCCGGTGGACGGCGGCCAGCTCTCCACGCTCGTCCACCAGCGCCACCCGGCAGGGAGGGCAGAGGCCCGTCCCCTGGCTGAGCAGCCGGACCAGATCCCGCAGGAGGGTGGTCTTCCCGCCCCCCGGCGGGGAGAGGATCAGGGTACTGACGGGCCGCCCGTCCTCCAGCAGTTCCGGCAGGACGGGCAGCGCCGTGTCCTCATGGACCCGCGGGATACGCACAGCCAGGGAAGAGATGTCCCGCAGTCCCTCGTTGCCCTCCGCGCCGGGCAGAGCCGTTCCGCACAGGCCAACCCGGAAGCCGCCGGAGGCGGTGACATAGCCCCGGCGGATGGTCTCGGCAGCGGCATAGCGGGAATACTCCGTGGCCCTGTCCAGGACCTGCTCCAGATCGCTCCGGATGACGCGGGTCTGGGGCAGGGGGGACTCGCCCTCCGGAAATGTGATGTACATGGGCCGCCCAATCCGCAGGCGCAGTTCCTCCGCCCGGGCCTTCTGCGGCAGGGGCAGGGCCATCGCGGCGGTCTGGAGCCGCCCGGGGAGCAGGGCGCAGGCCTCCTCGTAGCGGGAGGCGGCATATTCCTCCGTCATCATTTGATCCTCTCCTTTTGTGGATTTTCTGTTTTTACTCTATGAGGACTTGTCCTTAAATATGACGGGGAAATTTTCTGCGGCCCCGGATGCCCTTGATGCTTTAGCCGCGCGGCAATGTCTGGAAATTTCCTTATGTCACCGGAGTGAACGGCGGTGGTATCTTCGTACTATTTTATCTGCTGTTTTTAGCCATCATGGGCGTACCGGTACTGACTATGGAGTTGGCGGTAGGACGGGCCAGCCGTAAAACGGCGGTCCAGGGCTATCAGGCCCTCCAGAAGCCGGGAAGCAGGTGGCATATCCACGGCTGGTTTTGCGTGGCGGGCTGCTGCCTTCTGATGATGTATTACACTACGGTCTCCGGCTGGATGCTGGGCTACTTCTTCAAATTTGCCGCCGGTGTTTTCAGCGGCCTGGAAGGAGAAGCTGTGGACAGCGTCTTTTTCGCTATGCAGGCTAATCCCTGGGAAATGTTGGCCTGGATGGGGATGACGGTTTTGGGCGGCTTCCTTGTGTGCAGCTTCGGCCTTCAAAAGGGTCTGGAACGCATTACCAGGGTGATGATGCTGGGCCTTCTGGCCTTGATCGCCGTGCTGGCGGTTAACAGCCTGACTTTGGATGGCGCGATGGAGGGCGTAAAGTTTTATCTTCTGCCGGACCTTGTCCGGGCGCAGGAAGCCGGGCTGGGCAATGTAATCACCGCCGCTATGAACCAGGCCTTTTTCACGCTGAGCCTGGGCATCGCTGCAATGGAGGTATTTGGCAGTTACATGAGCCGGGACAATACCCTGACCAGCGAGGCAGTGCGTATCTGCTGTCTGGATACCTTCGTGGCCCTGATGGCGGGACTCATTATCTTCCCAGCCTGCTTCTCCTTCGGTGTGGAACCGGACAAGGGCCCTTCCCTTATTTTTATGACCCTGCCCAAGGTCTTTCTGAACATGAGAAGCGGACGGTTATGGGGAACGCTGTTCTTCCTTTTTATGACCTTTGCCAGTTTTTTCACGGTTATCGCGGTATTTGAAAACCTGCAGGCCAGCGCCATCGATAACTTTGGCTGGTCCCGGAAAAAGTCCGCTTTGCTGAACTGCGTTTTCCTGCTCGCTGCCAGTCTTCCCTGCGTACTGGGCTATAACGTCTGGAGCAACCTCCGTCTCATCGGAGGACGGGATGTTCTGGACAGCGAGGACTTTCTGGTCAGCAATCTCCTGCTGCCTCTGGGATCACTGGTCTATCTGATGTTCTGCGTCAGCAGGAATGGATGGGGTTATGACCGCTATCTGGAGGAGTGCAATGCCGGCGAAGGCCTGAAAATGCCCCGCTGGCTGAAGCCCTATTTTCAGTTTGTGCTGCCGATACTGATCCTGTTTATTTTGATTCAGGGGTTACTGTAATGCAATAAGACGGCGGCGAGGAGGCCCTCCGCCGTTTTCTCATGCTTTGCTGGGACATTCGGTTGGGGCTGCCGTGGGTAAATAACGAATGGGGGAGAAGTGCGGGGGGATATGTTGTACTGCGATATTTAGGCCTTGTTTGAAAAATGCCAAAACGCCCAAACGACGGATCTTTTTCCGCCACTCTGCGTTGCATTCTTTTGCCGGGCGTCAGCCCGCCTGCAAAAATCTGCCTTGATTGGCGAAAAAATCTCTCGCCTTTGGGCATTCCGCCATTTATCAAGCAAGGCCTAGTCGTTACTGAACCGCCGCTTGTCACCTTTGCTGAATTATACCCGGAGTTTTTCCATGAATAGATCCAATCCATTCACGTGGATATTCGCTAAAAGTGGACTTTCTCCGGAGCCCTGCGGCGTACCACTGTGCATCTGGTGCTTCATCCAGTTCTCCAGATACCCGGCCCGGAGCAGCTTCCGAATCACGTCGATGAAAGCCTCGTCCTTTCTTTACATTGGCACAAAGAGACTGGTAAAGCGTAAAGAGTTTGAGGTTTTTCTCAGTGAAAAACTGGTGATTTGAATTTTGTTAGCTATTGAGAAATGAGAAACACTATGCTAAAATATAAAGTTGTTGCAATAGTTGCTCTCTTGCTGTCGTGAAAGTGGCAAAGCGAATGGGCAAAAACCTCAAAGGCAAAGAAATCGGCACGGGAATCTCTCAGAGAAAGGATGGTTTATACTGCGCAAGATTTGTCAATAAGCGCGGGAAATGTCAGGAAAGATACTTCTCGACTCTTCCGGAAGCTCGCAATTGGCTGGATGATGCTAAGCACACCAGACCGGTTCGCGTTGCAGACGATATCAAGTTTCTCACCCTGGAAGAGCAGCAGATATTTCTTGACAAAGCAAGGCGGTCGCACAACTACAATTAATATGCTCTAATTTTGGAGACAGGTTTGCGCGCAGGAGAATTGATTGGGCTGATATGGGATGCGATTGATTGGGAAAAACGGACATTGACTGCCAATAAAACCTTGGAATATCGTCATAAGCAAGGCGTTGGGCGAGCAGGTCCTCCCAAAACTCAGCACAGCTATCACACAACCCATGTAACTAATCGAGCCTATGCAGCACAGGCTATTGAAGGTGGAATGCAGCCGAAGGTTACACAGAAGCCGCTCGGCCACACCAGCATCAAGACGACCATGGATGGCTATGTCCATGTGACAGGCGATTCGTTACCCAAGGCAATACCGTAGTTTGAAGAACACCGCAGAGCATAAACTGGCGTAGTAATGGCGTAGCAGCCATCCATAAAACGCCGGAAACCCTTGAAAACAAAGGAGATGTAGAGGTATATGAAATTAGGCATCGTCGGCCTGCCAAATGTAGGCAAATCGACACTCTTTAACGCCATCACCAACGCGGGCGCGGAGAGCGCCAACTACCCCTTCTGCACCATCGACCCCAACGTGGGCATGGTGGCTGTGCCGGACGCCCGGCTGGACAAACTCAGCGAGATGTATCATCCCAGGAAGACCACCCCCGCCGTCATCGAATTCGTAGATATCGCCGGCCTTGTCAAAGGCGCCAGCAGGGGTGAGGGGCTGGGCAACAAGTTCCTCTCCAATATCCGCATGACGGACGCCATCGTCCATGTGGTGCGGTGCTTCGATGACGAGAACGTCATCCATGTGGAGGGCGGCGCGGACCCCATCCGGGACATCGACATCATCGACCTGGAGCTGGTCATGGCCGATGTGGAGATGGTAGAGCGGCGCATCGACAAGGCCCAGAAGGCCGCCAAGGGGGACAGGAAGTTCCTCAAGGAGGTGGAGATATTCCAGGGCCTGCTCTCTTGGCTCAACGACGGCAAGGCCGCACGGGGCTATGACTGCGACGATGATACGAAGGCCGTCATCGCCACCAGCGACCTGCTGACCCTCAAGCCGGTCATTTACGCCGCCAATCTGGATGAGGACGGTTTCGCCAACCCCGAGGGAACCGCATATTATCAGCAGGTGGCCCAGCGTGCCCAGGCTGAGAACGCTCAGGTCATCCCCGTATGCGCCAAGCTGGAGGCGGAGATCGCCGAGCTGGAGGGCGAGGAGAAGGCCATGTTCCTGGAGGACCTGGGCGTGGCTGAGAGCGGGCTGGACCGGCTGGTGAAGGCCAGCTATACCCTGCTGGGGCTCATCTCCTACCTCACCAGCGGCGAGGACGAGTGCCGGGCCTGGACCATCACCCGGGGCACCAAGGCCCCCCAGGCGGCGGGGAAGATCCACTCCGACTTTGAGCGTGGATTTATTCGGGCGGAGGTCATCGCATATGACGACCTCATGTCCGTGGGCTCCATGGCGGCGGCGCGGGAGAAGGGCATGATCCGCTCCGAGGGCAAGGAGTACGTGGTGAAGGACGGGGATATCATCCTGTTCCGGTTCAACGTGTAATGCGCCGCCGGTTCGACGTCCTGGACGTCTGGCGCACATTGGCCATCGTGCTGATGGTGGCTTATCACTTTCTATACGATCTGTATATTTTCGGCGTTATATCTGCGAATCAGCTGTTTTCCGCGCCGCTGAACGTGCTGGAGCGGTTCATCTGCTGCTCGTTTATTCTGCTGGCGGGGACTTCCGCGCGGTTTTCACGGAACAATCTGCGCCACGGGCTCATCGTCCTGGGGGCGGGGCTGGTGGTGGAGATCGGGGCGGCGGTGGCCGGGCAGACTATCCGGTTCGGGGTGCTGATGCTGCTGGGGTCGTCCATGGTGCTGTGGCACTTTCTGGGGAAGGGCCTGCAAAGGCTCCCCGGATGGAGCGTGGCGGCGGGGAGCGGCATCCTGTTCTTCGCGGCGCGATGGTGGACCGGGCGGACGGCGGTTTCCGTGCCGTGGCTGTATCCGCTGGGTTTTATATCGCCGGGATTTTACAGCGCGGACTATTTTCCGCTGCTGCCGTGGTTCTTCCTGTTTCTGACCGGCACCGCCCTGGGGGGATGGTGCCTGGCGCACCGGGAGAACCGGCTGCTGACCGTTTCCCTGGCCGGGGCGTTGACCTGGCCGGGGCGGCACAGTCTTATTATTTACGTACTGCACCAGCCGGTGCTGTACGGTATCAGCTATTTGATCTGGAGGTGAACGAATTGCATGTCAACGCAACATTGATCTATCTGGAAAACGAGGCCGGGGAGTACCTGATGCTCCACCGGGTGAAGAAGAAAAACGATATCAACCACGACAAGTGGATCGGCGTAGGCGGCGGCTTCGAGTACGGCGAGAGCCCCGAGGAGTGCGCCGTTCGGGAGACCCGGGAGGAGACCGGTTTGACGCTGACGGACTACCGCTATCGTGGCATAATCACCTTTGACTGCGGGGGCCAGGAATGTACCCAGTACATACACCTGTTCACCGCCGCCGCTTGGACGGGGGAGCTGTCCGAGTGCAATGAGGGGGACCTGGAGTGGGTGCCCAAGGAGAAGGTCTAAGACCTCCCCATCTGGGAGGGGGACGAGATATTCTTCCGCCTGCTGGAGGAGGATCGGCCCTTTTTCTCCCTGAAGCTGAGCTACAGCGCGGAGGGTGTCCTGCTGAGGGCGGTCCTGGATGGGAAGGAGCTGCCGGTTTGAGGGAGAAGCTGCTGGTATCCGCCTGCCTGCTGGGAGAGAACTGCAAGTATAACGGCGGGAACAATTATTCCCCCGATGTGGAGCGGCTGCGGGAACGGTTCGAGATCGTCCCCGTCTGCCCGGAGCAGCTGGGCGG
>ERZ779626.156-NODE-156-length-45758-cov-13.301928_pt1 | contig 45758 bp, 47 predicted proteins | sample MGYA00514209_ERZ779626 | MGnify/ENA primary metagenome ERZ779626 (study PRJEB29562, sample SAMEA4376713) | mouse gut metagenome | isolation source: Cecum | study: EMG produced TPA metagenomics assembly of the A DSS colitis mouse model was used to assess the...
GTATCACTCCCTTCCCGCTACTGGGGGAGTTCCTCCGCCAGCTGCCGGACCTCTTCAAGGGTGAGACTGGCGCATTCAGCGATTTCCTCCAGTGTGAGTTTGCTCATGGCCAGCAGTTTTCGAGCCGTTGACTTCCGGCCTTCCCTCCGGCCTTCCTTCCGGCCTTCCTTCCGGCCCTCTTCCCACTTCTCTTCCATCACTCTGCACATGGTATCACTCCCTTCCATCGTCTCCTTGAAGTACCGCACCTGCCCCGCAAGGACGGCATAGTGCATATCCGCCGCCCGGGTGCAGGAAAAATCGTGCATCAGCCACCCCAGAGGCGAGTCGTCCCGGAACGCTCCGTTTACGTATAGGATATGCGCCCCGTCGTCAAATAACTCCCCGGTGTTCAGGATGCACCGCTCCACCTTGTAGAGCGGCTCTCCCCGGCCCAGCACGTCATGCTCGGTGATGAAAATGACATAGGTCTCCGGCAGGGCCTGAAAATCCTCGCTCTTTTGCAGCAGGACGCTGTCCAGCATACTGCTGTGGAACCGGGCCCGCCGCCTGCCCGCACCCCGGTCGGAGCGCTGAATCTCCACATTGATGGTCCGTCCCGCACTGTCTATAGCCACCACGTCCATCCGCAGGGAGCGCTCCGTCAGATTCGATACAGGCACCTGCGTGCGTACGCTCCGCACCGTCAGCTCCGGCATATCCAGCACAATGCGCAGCACCAGCTCCACACAGGCCGGGTCGCTCTCAAAGCACCGGGTCATGAAATCGTCGTCCATCAGCCGGAGTTTTGCCAGCCGGGCCAGATTTTCCGGGCTGCGGAGGCTTCTCTCTTCCGTCACGTCTCCGCCTGCCTTCCGGCGTCGGGGAACCGGTACTCCGTGGTGTAATCGTACCGCTGTCCGGGCCGGAGAAGGATATCGCCCCATTCGGGATGATTGGGGCTGTCCGGGAAAAACTGGGTCTCCAGACACACGCCCATCCGCGGGACGTAGTCCACGCCCCCCTTGCCGCCCCTGGCGTTCAGGAAGTTGCCGCTGTAGAACTGAATCCCCGGCTTTTCCGTCCAGGTCTCCATGACGATGCCGCTGCGGTCCCCGGCAAGCCGTGCCGCCAGCCGCAGCCCCTGGGCGGGGGAGAGGACGAAGTTGTGGTCGTAGCCCCCCACGTTGCGGAGCTGCTCGTCATCCGCGCCGATGTCCCGGGACAGGGGCTTGGGGACGGTGAAGTCCAGGGGCGTCCCCGCCGCGGGCCGGGACATGTCCAGCGGGATGCTGTCGGGCCCCACGGGGGTGTAGGCGCCGGAGGCCAGCCAGAGGACATGGTCCATAGCGTCCCCGCCGCCGTTGAGGTTGAAATAGGCGTGATTGGTGATGTTGCAGTGGGTGGTCTCGGTGCTGGCGGCCTCGTAGCGCAGGCGCAGGGCGCTGCCGGTGAGGGTGTAGGTCACCCGGAGCGTCAGCTGTCCGGGGAATCCGCCCTGCCCGCCGGGGGAGACATAGGTGAGGGTCACGCTGTCCTCCCCGGACGCCTCCGCCGCGAATACCTGTTTGGAAAAGCCCTCCGGGCCGCCGTGGAGCTGCTTGCCGCCCTCGTTGGGGACCAGGGAAACCCGGCGTCCGTCGATGAGACAGCCGGCCCCCGCGATCCGGTTGGCGTACCGGCCCACCACGGCGCCCACATAGCCGCCGTTGGTCTCATAGCTCTCCACCGTGTCGTAGCCCAGCACCACGTCCACCGGCTTTCCGTCCCGGTCCGGGACCCGCAGGGCCCGCAGGGCCGCGCCATAGGTAAGGATTTCCGCCTCCAGAGCGCCCCTGCGGAGGGTGAACTTATCCACCGGCCGGCCGTCCCGGGTGACGCCGAAGGGCTCCTTGCATACCGGCATGGGAATCGCCTCCTTATATATAATATGTCAAGCTTATTATAGCACATCACCGGAGAATCGGCAAGACAGGATTTTGGGGAAGGAGGACCGCCGCCCTACGGATGTTCCCGCAGGTACTCCGCCATCTCCGGCGTCATGGACCAGTAGGCGATGCCCCAATGCTCGAAATCCCATTGCTCCTGATACCCGTTGCACTCATAGTCAATATAGTAGAGCAGCCCCTCCCGCACCACGAAATTGGTGGGGAAGTAGTCGATATTCAGCCCCGCCGGATACAGCAGGCGGCACATCTCCCGGACCTGCTCCAGAAACTCCGGACGCATCCGGTCCCGGCGCACATAGTCCAGAATCGTATCTCCGGCGATGTACTCCTTCAAAATACGCTCCGCCTCCACGTCCGCCGCCAGCAGGCGGGGCATCCGGATGCCCGTCTCCGACAGCCGCCGGTAGTCGTTCAGCTCCGCGGCCATCTTGTCCCCGAACTGGTAGTAGCCGCAGGGCTCGTGGTGGATCTGCTTGAGGACATACTCCTCCGCCCCGTCCGTAACAAGATAGGAATACCCTCCCTTGCCCTTTCCCAGCAGCCTTTTCACGGCGTAGGACACGCCGCTGACAGATACTTCTTTTCTCTGTTCCATCCTCCTCTCCTTCCTGCCGCCTACAGCAGCGGCCCCAGCAGCCGGAGCAGCAACCTCCGCCAGCCGGTCCGGCGGGCCAGAAGCTCCGCCTTTACCGCCTCCAGGCGCTCCCAGGCGGTCCTCCGCTCCTCCTCCGTCAGCGTGTGCTGGCTGAATTTTGCCTTGAGCCCCAGCTCCTCCAGCACCTCGTCCCCGCCTCCGCCCAACGCCGCCGCACGGCGGAACCGGCAGTAGGCGTTGATGACGGAGCGGTTGGTGTCCGGGTTTTTCCCCGCCAGACGCCGGGGCAGGAAGGACAGCGCATATCCTCCCCACAGCGCCCCCAAAGCCAGCGCGGTCCCCAGCACGGGCCGCCAGGGGAAGACAAAGGACGGCTCCTCTGCCCCTTCCTCCTCCGAAAGCTCCTCTCCGGGCGCGGCAGGGTCCGCCCCGGACTGCTCCGGGACCTCCTCCGGCTGCTCCGGCTCCGGGGGCTCCGGATCGCCGGGCTCCTCCGCGTCCGGAACCTCCGGGACCGTGGTCTCCGGATCCTCGGAGAGGGTCACGTCTCCCCCGCCGCCGGAGTAGCCGGGGGTCATCTCCACGGGGTACCAGCCGCACCCGCCGATATAGACCTCCACCCAGGCGTGGGCGTCGCTGTCCAGCACCTCCCCCCGGCCCTGGCTGTCCAGCGAAACGGCGTAGCCGGACACATACCGGGCCGGGATACCCTGCAGCCGCAGCAGCAGAGCCCCGGCGGTGGCGAAATGGACGCAGTAACCCCGTCCCTGACGCAGGAAATGGCTCACAAAGTCCTCTCCCGCCTCCATGGCGGGGGTGCCGGAGTCATAAAACGCCAGCGTCTCCAGCAGCTCTGCGGTCCGTGAGGCGGCGGTCATCACCGCCCGGAAGCGCTCCGGCGGGTCCATGCCGTCCGTCAGCTCCACCATGCCGCCGAAGTCCTCCAGCCTTGACTCCATGCTCTCGATCACCAGCTGCCATCTCTCGCCGGTCAGGCAGCTCTCCAGAGCCTCCCGGGCAGCGTCGGGGACGGCCAGGTAGTCCGGCAGGACCTCCTGCCGGTAGCGCAGCTCCTCCTCCGCCAGCCGGCCGGTGAGGGGAGTAAAGCCGTCCTCCGGGGTGCCGGTGACACAGCCCACCTCATAGCGCTCCGTGGAGGAGAATAACCCGGCCGTCCAGCCCTCCCCGCCGGATATGGCGAGCCGCCCGGACTCGTCCGCCATCTCCCAGCCGTCGATAAGATCGATAAAGTGGTAGGGGTAGTAGTACGTCCCCTGAAAGGAAATATCCCGGATGGACAGGACGGCGGTCCCGCCGCCCGCCAGCGTTCTGGCGGGGTACAGGGAGGGCGCGGCCCCGGTCCCCGCCTCCAGCCGCTCCCAGGCCTCCCCGGTATAGGTCCCCAGGGACCCTCCCCGGAGGTAGATCTGCCCTCCGCCGGGCTGGTTGGAGGACACGGTCATCACCGTCCGGCCCGCATAGCGCCGGGGCCCCGCCGCCAGCAGGTCCTCCCGCTGCCGGAGGCCGGTGCCGCCGGAAGCGGAGGTGCCGGAAATCTCCGCCGCAGGGCCGGAGACCGCAGTGCTTCCGCCCTCGCCGGGGATGCGGAAGTCCAGCCCCAGCTCCGCGAAAAGCCCGTTCTCCAGCGCCTCCAGATCCATATTCATCAGCCGCTCCGCCTGGGCCGTCACGCCCCGGATCAGGCTGCTGCGGGCATCGGTGGCCCACTGGGGGCGGGTGTAGCCCTCCATGGGCAGGGCCATCACCAGCAAAAGGATCAAAGCCCACATACCGGCCAGGCTCAGCAGCTGGGCCCGGCCCAGGCTCTCCGGGTCCTTCCGGGGGAACAGGGCGGTAAGCAGCATAGCCCCCCAGGCGGAAAAGGAGGCCAGCATGGCCCCCCACATGGGCAGCGTCCCCTCGATAATGGCGGGCAGTACCGGCAGCACGCTCAGCATGGCCGCCAGATACCACGCCCTTGCCCGTATTACCGTCAGAGCCATCACCAGCGCCAGCAGCGCACACAGCAGGTACAGCGCCGCCGGGTACCTGTCAACGAGGTCCCAGATCCCCGGCCCCATCCCGGACAGGGTCCAGCCCTCGTTCACCCTCTCCCACAGAAGCCGGCAGGCGAGGCCCCCCGCCGCCAGCAGGGCCAGAGCGGCCCAGGCGCCCCGCCGCCATGCCAGCAGCGCCGCCGAGGCAGCCGAGGCGGCCACGCAGCAGGCGATCAACGCCCCCAGGTCCGGCTGGGGGCCGAAGGCATAGACGGACACCCAGGCGAGAGCCCCGCCCAGCGTCAGAAGCAGGGTGGTAAGCGTGTCGCCCAGCAGCAGCAGGAGCTTCCCCCCGATATGTTCGCCGTCAAGCCTCCCCATGGGGAACCTCCTTCCCGGTGACGTGGATCTGATAAATGGCCCCGCCCCCCTCCCGGGTCAGGGCCTGCTCCAGAATGGAGCGGCCCCGCACGGGGGCCGGGTCGGACAGGATCGCCGCCAGGCAGGCCTCCCAGTCCCGCTCTCCCCCGACCCGGAAGGAGCGCAGCGCACCGGTCTCCGGGTGGAGCCAGCGGACCTCATGGATCCGTTCCTGCTCCAGCAGGGCCAGGCTGGTTCCCTCCAGCCGGTCCAGGGTCCGGTCCACCACGGCCGGCAGGCCGAAGTGGTCGAAGGTCAGCACCGGCAGGGGCCGGGTGTCCTCCGGGGGCTCCCGGGTCACCAGCTCGTCCCGCTTGGCGGTCATCTTCCAGTGGATCATTCTGAGGCTGTCCCCCTCCCGGTAGGGGCGCAGCTCGTAGGTCTCGCCGAATACGGCCTTTCCCCCCGGCCGGGGGACGGGAGCGCCGGCGTCCTCGGGCAGCTCCACGGCGCCCGGATGCTCCGGCAGGGGCGCTATGGTCAGGGACGCCGGGGCGGACCGCCCCACCGGCAGGGCGAACAGCCCCAGGCAGTCCCACGCCCACAGCCGTTCCGTCTGAAAATCCAGGATGCCGCAGTGGTCCGTCTCCAGCTTCCAGCGGCATTCCTCTTCCGGCGCCGCGCCGCGGATGACCGTTTTGACCCGGTGTACCTGTCCGGTGAGGCGGTTGGTGAGACGCAGGCGGCAGGAGACCCTGGCCACCGGCAGCCGGAACCGGTTGGTCAGGCGCAGGAACCAGGAGGCGTTCTCCCCCCGTTGGATCTGTGCGGCGGACCCTCCCAGCTCCGCCCGGCACCCCAGCATGGCGGGCAGGCTGACGGCCAGTCCCAGAAAGGGCAGGGCCGCCACAGCGAAAAAAATGAAATGGAACAGGTAGCCCACGTCCAGGATCTGCCCCAGGAACGCCAGCAGCAGGGCGAGGGCATAGAGCATCCACCGTCTCAGCATGGCGCTACTGTACCCTGGGCGGGTCCACGCTCTGCAGGGCGGCGCGGGCAATCTCCCGGGAACCGGTGGTGCGCTCCGCGCCGGGAACCATCAGCAGCCGGTGGGCGACGGCGTCCACCCAGATGGTCTGCACGTCCTCCGGCACCACATAGTCCCGCCCCCGCAGAAAGGCCACCGCGCGGCTGACCGCGGTAACCGCCAGGGTTGCCCGCGGGCTGGCTCCCTGGAGGATCTGAGGGTGCTTTCGGGTAGCGCCCACCAGCCGGATGATGTACTTCATGATCTCCTCATCAACATGGACGTCTCCGGCGGCCTGGCGCATCTGCTCCAGGCTGGCCCGGTCCACCACCTGCTCCGTGCCCTCCATACCGTGACTGTACTGGCGGCGGCGCAGCAGCTCCAGCTCCTCCGCCGGAGTGGGATAGCCCATGCTCAGGCGCAGCAGGAAGCGGTCCAGCTGGCTGTCCGGCAGCTTCTGGGTGCCGGAGGCCCCCGCCGGGTTCTGGGTGGCGATCACCATAAAGGGCTGGGGCACCGGGCGGCTGACGCCGTCCACGGTAACCTGCCCCTCCTCCATGGCCTCCAGGAGGGCGGACTGGGTACGGCTGGTCGCCCGGTTCAGCTCATCGGCCAGGAAGAGGTTGCACATCACGGCCCCAGGCTGGTAGGTCATCTTCCCGGTCTCCTTATTATAAATGGAAAAACCTGTGATATCGGAGGGCATCACGTCCGGGGTAAACTGCACCCGGGAGAACTGCAGGTTCAGCGCCTTGGCGAAGGCCAGCGCCAGGGTGGTTTTCCCCACGCCGGGGATATCCTCCAGAAGGATGTGGCCCCTGGCCAGAACGGCGGCCAGGACCTTGACAAGGACCGCATCCTTGCCCACAATGGCTTTTTTTACTTCCGTGACGACTTGCGCAGCCAGATTTCGTTCGTTCATAGCAGGTCCTTTCTTCCTTGCCGCCCCCGGGCTGAGGGGCGGCAAGGAATTTTCTCCTACGATTATACGGTGATTTCTCCCCCGCGTCAACAGAAGAATAGAAAATCCCCTGTGGGATAAACTAGCAAAAACCAACAAGGAGAAACGAAAATGTATTCTGCCAACAAGCGATCTCTTCTGATTTTCAGCATCATGACCACCGCCGTTCTGGCCGCGGCGGCGGCCCTCGCCCTGTGGAACGGAGGGGAGGCGCTTCCCGCCGCCTCCACCGCCGCCGTCCCCGTCTCCGGAGGGGACTGGGGCCTCTCCTTCCCCACCCAGGGAGAGCCCCCCAGCGGCAACGCCTCCCCGGAGGAGCTGGCCAAATACGACGCGTATTATCTGGGGGATACTACCCAAAAAGTAATCTACCTGACCTTTGACTGCGGCTATGAGAACGGGAACACGGAGCAGATTCTGGATGCCCTGAAAAAGCACCACGCCCCCGCCGCCTTCTTCGTAGTGGGCCACATGATCGAGTCCGCCCCGGACATTGTGCGGCGCATGGCCGATGAGGGGCACGTAGTCGGTAACCACACCTTCCACCACCCGGATATGTCCAGCATCTCCCAGAAGGAGGCCTTTCAGCAGGAGCTGGACAGCCTGGCGGACCTCTACCAGCAGACCACCGGCAAACCCCTCTCCCATTTTTACCGCCCGCCCCAGGGAAAATACAGCGAAGAAAATCTGAAGCAGGCACAGGAGCTGGGATACAAGACGGTTTTCTGGAGTCTGGCCTACGTGGATTGGAACACCGACAGCCAGCCCTCCCCGGAGCAGGCCTATACCAAGCTCCTCCCCCGGATTCATGACGGAGCCATCGTCCTCCTCCACTCCACCTCCCGGACCAACGCGGAAATTCTGGACGACTTGCTGAGCAAGTGGGAAGCCATGGGGTATACCTTCCGGTCCCTGAACGACCTGCCGTAAATTTCCTGATCCGTTTTCACCGACCGGCTATTGTACAAACAGTTATCAAAGCGGCGGCCTTTGGTTGCCTCCAGGCTGGTCATTCGGCATCAGCCGAATGACCAGCCCTTCCAGCAAAAAAAGACGCGCCGCATAGCGGTGCGTCTTTTTTTGTCCTGTGTTGATAAAAAAGATGCAGACGATCATTATGCGCCAAAAGCCAACTCGAAGCCCAGCGCAGCGGGTTCGAGTTGGAAAGGAGGAGCAAAGGAGCGGAACGCAGTTTTAAGGCGGCCCCAAAAGGGACCGCCTTGAAACGCAGTGGAGCGGATTTCGCTCCGACGTGGTGCGCGAGGCGGGACTTGAACCCGCACGTCCGTAATGAACACTAGAACCTGAATCTAGCGAGTCTGCCAATTCCACCACTCGCGCGTTTACAGTCTTCTGCGGTCTTTCAAACCGCTTGCTCATTATAACGGCAACCGCGCCTATTGTCAACTGATTTTTTGCAATTTCTTCAAAAAACTTTACTGTCCTTCTTTTTCGGCCAGCTCCCGGCCCATCAGCACGCCCATGACGGAGGCCATCATCAGCCCTCTGGTCCAGCCGCTGGAATCGCCGAGGCAGTGGAGCCCCTGAATATTTGTGCAGAATTTCTCGTCCATTTTCACCCGATTGGAGTAAAATTTCAGCTCCGGGGAGTACAGCAGCGTCTCCGCCGCGGCGAAGCCGGGCACCACCTCGTCCATAGCCTGAATGAAGTTGATGATATTAATCATAGCCCGGTAGGGCATGGCGGCGGTGATATCCCCCGCCACCGCGTCGGGAAGGGTGGGCCGCACGTTGGAGAAGGCCAGCTCCTTCTGCCACGTCCGCTTGCCGTCCAGGATATCCCCGAAGCGCTGGACCATGATGTGCCCCGCCCCCAGCATGTTGGTCAGCTCCCCCACCTTCTGGGCGTAGGCAATGGGCTGATTGAAGGGGAACGAGAAATTGTGGCTGCACAGAATGGCCAGATTGGTGTTGTCGCTTTTCAGCTCCTTGTAGCTGTGGCCGTTGACCACCGCCAGGTCGTTGTCGTAGTTCTCCTGGCTGACGAAGCCTCCGGGATTCTGGCAGAAGGTCCGGACCTTGTTCTTGAAGGGCCTGGGCCAGCCCACCAGCTTGGACTCATACAGCACACGGTTCACCGTCTCCATGACCTCGTTGCGCACCTCCACCCGCACGCCGATGTCCACGGTTCCGGGCTGGTGGGCAATATTGTGCTGGGCACACAGGCTCTCCAGCCAGTCCGCCCCCCGGCGGCCGGTGGCGATGACCGTATGGCCGCAGGTGATTTCCATCTTCTCTTTGCCGTTGGCGACGCGCACCCCCCGGCAGACCGCGCCGTCCAGAATCAGGTTGGTGCATTCGTACCCGAAGAGGATCTCCACGCCGTTTTCCAGCAAATGCCGCTCGATGGCGTAGTACAGCTCCTGGGCCTTCTCGGTGCCCAGATGGCGGATGGGGCAGTCCACCAGCTTCAGCCCCGCCCGGATAGCCCGCTTGCGGATGGCCTTGACCTCCTCGGTGTTGCCCAGCCCCTCCACGTGGCTGTCCGCGCCGAACTCCAGATAAATTTTGTCTGCGTAATCGATGGTCTCCTGGGCCTTCTCCGCGCCGATGAGGCTGGGCAGGTCCCCGCCCACCTCGTAGCTGAGGGACAGCTTTCCGTCGGAAAAAGCGCCGGCGCCGGAAAAACCGGTGGTGATATGGCAATAGGGCCTGCAGCTTACACATTGGCCGGTCTTATTCTTGGGACACCGGCGCTCCTCCACCGCCCGGCCCTTCTCCACAATGAGAATTTTTTGCCGGCTGCCCTTTTTCAGCATTTCCAGGGCGGTAAAAATGCCCGCCGGGCCCGCGCCGACGATCACAACGTCTTTGTGCATGGGGAACCTCCTTTTTGCTCCGCCCATCGGGCGGGTGTGGTAAATGGAACTGAACCTTCTGTATCATACCGGAGCCGGAGCCGGTTGTCAAGGCGGGCATTGTCTTCCTCTCTCCATACTCATTCGCCTTTCAGCCGCCGTTCCCCGGATTTTCGGCGGATTTTCCATAAAAACTGTTGACATTCCAAAATCTCACTGCTATAATAAGCAGGCCGCTTTGAATGGGCCCAAGCGCGTCCGAGGACGCCGCCTACGACAGCGAGCCCGTAAAGGAGCGCGGTAAGTGCTTCATAATAAAGGAAAGCGAGGTGCAAAAGGTATGCACGCAATCATTGTTACCGGCGGTAAGCAGTACAAGGTGGCGGAGGGCGACACTCTGTTCATCGAGAAGCTGCCCGCAGAGGCCGACAGCCAGGTGGTATTCGACGAGGTTCTGGCCATTCTGGACGGCGACAACGCCACCATCGGCACCCCCACCGTGGCCGGCGCCAAGGTGGAGGCCACCGTTCTGAAGAACGGCAAGGGCAAGAAGATCCGCATCTTCAAGTATAACCCCAAGAAGGGCTACCGCAAGCGTCAAGGTCACCGTCAGCCCTATACCAAGGTCGAGATCAAGAAGATCAGCGCCTAAGGGATGACGACCGTCACGTTTTATACGGAGGGGAGCCGGATCACCGGCTTTGACGCGTCCGGCCACAGCGGCTATGCCGAAGAGGGCGGGGACATTGTCTGCGCCGCCGTCACCAGCACGGTGCGCCTCATTGAGTGCGTGCTGAACGATGTGATGGGCCTGTGCGCCTCAGTGAAGGTCAATGAAAAGACCGCCCTGATCTCCCTTCGTATCCCCGGCTCCCTGGGACAGACCGCCGAGAGTACCTGCCAGACCCTTCTGACGGGGATGATGGTCTACCTCACGGAGCTTCACAGCGAGTATCCCGGTTATATAGAGGTGCTGGAGGCTGAATAAGCTCTCCCCCTCTGCCCGCATCTTACAGAAAGGATGGCATAACGAACATGATGAACATTGGACTGCAGTTCTTCGCCCATAAGAAGGGCGTTGGTTCCACCAAGAACGGCCGTGATTCCGAGAGCAAGCGTCTCGGGCCCAAGCGCGCCGACGGCCAGCACGTTCTGGCCGGCAACATCCTGGTCCGCCAGCGCGGCACCCACATCCACCCCGGTGTAAACGTGGGCCGCGGCAGCGACGACACCCTGTTCGCCAAGGCGGACGGCGTGGTTCGCTTTGAGCGTCTGGGCAAGGATCGGAAGCAGGTTTCTGTTTACGAGGCTTGATGAAACAAAAAAAGAGCCGCCGTGCAGTATCGCACGGCGGCTCTTTTTTGCGCTCTGTCCAAACCGCCACAGGGGGCTGCCTTCCGGCAGCCCCCCGCAGCGTGAGTTACCCCACATGAGAAAGTAAAACGCTGTTATTCAACAGGTTTTCGCAGAAATGATACGGACCTTGACCGCAGCGCTCTTAGAACCTGTATTCATAATCGGGGGATGCCGGATGGACGAGGATTTTTCTCGTCAGACAAGGAGATTTTCCGCAGCCATACTGACGTATGGCGAGGGAAATCGACGCAGTATGGCGGGAAAAAGACCGGCCAGACAGCGTGCTACGGTTGTGAATACAGGTTCTTAGCGAGGGCCTCCGTTTTGGCTATTGTGCCAAGAAGATGCTGAGCCGTGTAAGGGCCTGGGCTCCCTCAGCCCATGTAGCCTGAGCGGAGGCATCCAGCCGGCCCTCTTTCTTGCCGGAAAAGATCCCGTTGGAGGCGGCCCACAGTGCGTCCTGAGAGGCAATGTCCCCGTCCTGGAATCGGCCGGCATCCGCCGGGTCCGCCCCGGCCTTGCCCTTGTAGGCGGCGCAGGCGCGGATGGCCTTGGCCAATTCGTCCCGGGTGACGGCGGCGGAGCCGGTAGGGATGCCGGCGGCCTTGGTCCAGGAGGCAAACCCTTCTGTGGGCGAACCGGCCCGAATGTACAGGGCCTGCGCCAAATCACCGGCGGTCAGGGGGGTGTTGGGGGAGAAGGTTCCGTTGGCAGTCATCATGCCGTTGTCCAGCACGTGGCGCACTGCATCGGCGTACCAGGCATTTGCGGACACGTCAGAGGCCAGGGGCAGAGGATTCACGGCGAGGGAGCCGTCGCTGTTCCGGCTGAACTGCCGGAAGAACGCCCACATGCGCTGTGCGGAGTCAGGATAGGCGCTGTGACTCATCTCGGACACGGATGTGAGAATGGTATAGACATTGCCGTCCCTGCTCTTCATCTCATGGATGGTCATGACAGCCTCGTCATCACTGTGAGCAGGCCGGGGACAGTAGGTATAGGTTTTGTCGGTCTTCATCCCGTAATACTTGCCCAGACTTTCATCATAGATGCCGTTGTACGCAAATCCGTTGGCGTTGGCCAGCTGCTGAATGATGGCAATAGCCGCCTCGCTGTTCATGGGGAAGAGGTTGTAGAACTCTTTCTCACCGGCTACCCAGAACGTAGGGATGCTTCGGTCCGGATCGGGCAGAGAGACCTTTCCCATGCCCGGAATACCCTCTGTGGGAGCGATGGCGGCAAAGCGGTCGGGACGCTCAAAGCCCAGGGTCCAGGACTTCATGCCGCCCATGGAGTAACCAGTGGCGTAGACCCGGCTGGCGTCCACCGCCCGCTGGTCGATCATAAAATCCACCAGTTCCAGGATTTCGTCAGTATTCACAAGATTGTGGGCATTGATCGCCACTACAATAAAGTTTTCCTGGTCCGCCACGATGGGCCAGTTGGTCAGCTGGACATATCCCTCCGGATGCTGGTTGCTGCCGTGGGAGACCAGCACCAGGGGGTATTTCTCTGTCTTGCTGTTCACATCCACTCCCTTGGGCACGTATTGGTAGTATTCCATGGTGTTGCCCTTGGAGGAGGTAAAGGTCTCAATGCTCTCCCGGATGCCATAGTCGGAGTAAACATAGTACTTGTCCAGATAGGTCACTCCGTCGCTCATGCTGATGCGGTTGATCCGGCGCATGTCATGCCAAGCGCTCAGGTTGTCTGTCCGCTCGAACGCATCGGCGTAATGATAGGCAGCGCTGAAGCCGTCTACCACATTGTTCCACTGCTGAACCAGATAGGTGGAATCGGGAGTATCCAGATACGTTTTGACAAACTCCTGGGCGCTGCCCTCGGCGAAGGTGTAGGAGCGGAAGCGTCCGGCGTACATGACGCCGTCCTCGGTGACGCCTGTGTCATAGGTCCCCGCCTGCTCCAGGGTGTAGGTGTAGTCGTCAGTGACGTTGGTGGCCAGAGCCTGCATGACGGTGTAGTCCTCCTCTGTCCAGGAGGTGCCGTTGGAGGGGCTGACAAAGACGATGTGCCCACTCTCCTCCTTGGCCATCTGGTCAAAGCCGCCCCTGGTCAGGGTATCCGCCGCAGTCTCGGCGGTCCAGGCCCCGTCCCCCAGGACAAAGATCACCGGGGTGCTGTTGCCCCGGAATTTGAAGTCCTCCGGCGTGTAACGGAAATAGGTAGTCTGCTTATCCGGCGGCGTCTCAGAACCCTTTATCACCGGATAGGCGATCTGGGCCTCCGCCACCGTGCCGGATGAATGTTCCTCCGCCAGGGCCGCCGCACTCAGCGAAGCGGCCAGGACCAAACTGAGCAGAATGGAAAGTATTCGTTTCATGTTGTTGCCTCCTCGATTTTTATTGTATGATTCAGCGGAGCGGGGTCCGCAGAAGCATCCTGTTTCTGTGTCGTTTCCCAGCGGGGTGCGCGCCTGATCTACATAGAATCGGGATCGTCCCGGAATTTTTCCATCCGCTGCAGCTGTTCCTCCGAAATACAGACCTTTCCCCTTGCGATGGACAGCATCCCCGCCTCCCGCAGGCGGTACAGGCAGCGCTCCAGCGTTTTTGGGCTGAAAAACGCCTCGCTGGAGATCTCCGAGCGGGTCTTCTGCACCACATACCGGGAACCGGGCTCATGGGGGGCCGTTTCGCAGTATTGCAGGAGATAGATCACCGTCTTCTCCAGATTGGGCCGAAACGCGGCATGACCCCGACTGACTGACAGATTGTAGTTCTTTTTCGCCAACACCTGGGAGAACAGGAGCAGCAGCCTGGGATATTCCATCATGGCCTCCACGAACTGCTCCACCGGCCATCGGGCCAGGATGCAGCCGTCAGGCGTGGCCACATTGGTGGCATAGCAGCGGCGTTCCGCCAGCACCTCCAGATCGCCGATGAACGTAGGCGACGGCATGTGCAGCCAGTTGGACACCTTCCCGGTAACAGTAACGTTCTGCGCGGAAACAGTGCCGGTCAGGATCAGATGGACGTACTTCACCGGCGATTCCCCCAGACAGATGGTGCTGCCGGCCTTACACTGGCATATGGATGCGCGGGCCATCAGCTTCTCCGGGACTGCCTTCAGGAACTCGTCCCACTGTCTGCTGCCATTGGCATATGAATGCAGCTGCAGCGCGCTCACCTCCCGTTCTATCTGTCAAGCATCCCAAAGAACGGGACCCTTACCCCCTGTTTTTCGGCGCTTTCGATAACAGTATAGCAGAAAGGCGGAATGAAAAAAGGACAACTGACTGTTTTCCCCAGCCGCACCGGCAAGAATTTCTAAGAAATCCCGCTGGAAACCACCTGTCTTCTCCTCTGTCCGCCGCCCCAAAAGACCGCGATATCCGAAAACCCTTGAATTTTCCTCCAAATTCGTTTACAATAGAATAAAGGAGTTTGTCATGTTCCCTTCCACCGGCCAATTCGACCGTCTCACCTCCGGCCCCATGACCCTGCAAATCAGCGAAAAGGTCCCCGCCGGTCCGGACGGCCTGCCCTTTTATACTACGACATTCTGACCGGCGGCCAGCCTGATGGAAAAATCAGCATCCGCACCGGCACAAATTTTCACACATACTATAACGGCATTATCGGCTGCGCCCAAGCGGCCTGCCGCGTGGTCCTGCCCGTGGCCCGATACCACGGCATGACCGCCCTCATAACCGATCACACCAAGGAGGCCTACAATGGCAACAACGTTCATCGATAAAGCAAGAATCTCCGTCAAGGCGGGCAACGGCGGCAACGGCTCCGTGTCCTTCCACCGGGAGAAATACGTGGCCGCGGGCGGCCCCGACGGCGGAGACGGCGGCGCGGGCGGCCATATCATCCTGCAGGTGGACGACAACCTGTCCACCCTCATGGATTTCCGCTATAAGCGCAAATACGTGGCGGAAAACGGCGCCGACGGCCAGGGCAAACGCAAGTCCGGTAAGGACGGCAAGTCCCTCACCATCCGGGTCCCCCGGGGCACTTTGGTCCGGGACCTGGAGACGGGCGAGATCATCCAGGACATGTCCGGGGACGAGCCCTTCATCCTTTGCCGGGGCGGCAAAGGCGGCTGGGGCAACGCCCACTTCGCCACCCCCACCCGCCAGGCCCCCCGCTTCGCCAAGAGCGGCCTGCCCGGCGAGGGCTTCGAGGTGGTGCTGGAGCTGAAGCTTCTGGCGGACGTAGGTCTGGTGGGCTTCCCCAACGTGGGCAAATCCACCCTTCTCAGCGTGGTCAGCCGGGCCAACCCCAAGATTGCCAACTACCATTTCACCACCCTCTACCCCAACCTGGGGGTGGTCTACGTGGAGGACGGCGTCAGCTTCGTCATGGCGGACATCCCCGGCATCATCGAGGGAGCCAGCGAGGGCGCGGGCCTGGGCCACGAGTTCCTGCGGCATATCGACCGCTGCCGCCTGCTGGTTCATGTGGTGGACATCTCCGGCAGCGAGGGCCGGGACCCGGTGGCGGACTTCGACGCCATCAATCAGGAGCTGGCCCAGTACAGTCCCGATCTGGCCTCCCGCCCCCAGATCGTCGCCGCCAACAAGACGGACATCATGGCGGACGAGTCCCTTCTGGAGACTCTGCGGGAGCATGTGGAGGCCCTTGGCTTCCCCCTGTTCACCCTCTCCGCCGCCGCCCACGAGGGCACCCGTGAGCTGGTCTTCGCGGTAGCCAACAAGCTCCGCGAGCTGCCTCCGGTAGCGGTCTACGCCCCTGAGTACGTCAAGCGTCCGCCCAAGGTGGACGTGAGCCAGCCTCTGGAGATCACCGTGGAGGACGGTGTGTACCTTGTGGAGGGTCCCTGGCTCCAGCGGCTCATTTCCAACACCAACTTTGGGGACTACGAGAGCCGCAACTGGTTCGATAAGATGCTACGCGAGAGCGGTCTGTTCGACCGGCTGGAGGCCATGGGCATCCAGGACGGCGACCTGGTGAGCCTGTATAACCTGGAATTTGAGTATCAGCACTGATAAGGGCGCGGCCCGCGTTTTCGCGGCGAATGTACCGAAACCGGCGGCAGGGGATTCCCCCTGCCGCCGGTTTACTGTGTGCCGGCCCGTTTTCCTAGGGCTTGTTTGATAAATGGCGAAATGCACAGCGGCGAGAGATTTTTTCGCCAATCAAGGCGATTTGACGCAGGCGGGCTGTCGCCCGGCAAGGAAAATCAACGCGGAGTGGCAGAAAAAGATCCACTGTTTGGGCGTTTTGTCATTTTTCAAACAAGCCCTAATCGTTAATCTTTCTTAAAAATCTCTCTGCGCTTCGCTTGTGTGCCTAAGGCACACAAGCGAAGCAGGTCGGCTGTTTGGCATCAGCCGAATGACGGCCCTTGGTTCAAAAAAGAACCGGCCTGCGCCGGTCCTTTTCTTATCGTATCTGTCCGTTCCCTGTAATCACATATTTATAGGAACACAGCTCCTCCAGCCCCATGGGCCCCCGGGCATGGAGCTTCTGGGTAGAGATGCCCATCTCGCACCCCAGGCCAAACTCTCCTCCGTCGGTGAAGCGGGTGGACACGTTCCAGTACACCGCAGCACTGTCCACCAGGGCAATGAACCGCTCCGCCGTCTCCCGGCAGGCGGTGACGATACAGTCGCTGTGGCCGGTGGAGTGGGCAGAGATGTGGGCGGCGGCATCATCCACGCTGTCCACCACGCCCACGGCCAGAACGTAGTCCAGAAACTCCGTATCAAAGTCCGACTCCCCCGCCGGGACGCCGCTGACGGCGGCTGCGGCCCGCTCATCCAGACGCAGCTCCACCGGCTGCAGGCCGCAGGCCGCCCGGTCCTCCGCCAGCCGCTTCCGCAGCAGGGGCAGGAAGGTCTCCGCAGCATCCCTGTGTACCAGGCACACCTCCGCCGCGTTGCACACGCTGGGCCGGCTGGTCTTGGCGTTGTGGATGATGTTCAGAGCCATCTCCAGATCCGCGTCCTTATCCACATACACGTGGCAGATGCCGGTGCCGGTCTGGATGCAGGGCACCAGGGCGTTTTCCACGCAGGAGCGGATGAGCCCCGCGCCGCCCCGGGGGATCAGCAGATCCACCAGGCCAACGGCCCGCATCAGCTCGCCCGCGCTCTGCCGGGTGGTGTCCTGAACAAGGCTCACCGCTTCCCTGGGCAGTCCCGCCTGTACAAGCCCCTCCCGCAGGGCCTCAACGATGGCGTTGGCGGAGCGGAAGGCCTCCTTGCCGCCCCGGAGGACGCAGACATTGCCGCTTTTCAGCGCCAGTGCCGCCGCGTCGGAGGTGACGTTGGGACGGCTTTCATAGATGATGGCGACCACGCCCATAGGCACGGCAACCCGCCGGATGGTCATCCCGTTGGGACGCTCCACCGTGCGCAGGGTCCGGCCCACCGGGTCCGGCAGCGCAGCCACCTGCCGCACGCCCTCCGCCATGGCGGCAATCCGGTCCTCCGTCAGGGCCAGCCGGTCCAGCATCACCTCGCTGATTCGCCCCCGGGCGGCGTCCATATCCAGCGCGTTGGCGGCGAGGATTGCGTCCCGGTCCTCCCACAGACGGTCCGCCATGGCGCGCAGGGCGGCGTCCTTCTGTTTCGTGCCGGTTTGCAGCAGCGCCCCGCGGGCCTGCTGCGCGGCTTGCAGAATCTGTAAAGTAGTCATCCTTCACCCTTCCTTTCCAGCGAAAAACCTAGTTCCTACCCGTTCTCCCTCCGCGATGCGGTATAGATCCTCCGGCCGCTGGCCGTTGGTGATAATCATATCACAGCCCGCCGCCATGCACATGCCCGCCGCCCGGAGCTTGGTCACCATACCGCCGGTGCCCAGGGCGCTGCCCGCGTCCCCGGCCAGGGCCAGGATCTCCGGCGTCAGCTCCCGGACCTCGCCCACGAGCCGGGCAGAGGGGTCCTTTCGGGGATCGGCGGTGTAGAGACCCTCAATGTCGCTCATCAGCACCAGCAGGTCCGCCTGGACGTTCACCGCCACGATAGCCCCCAGGGTGTCGTTGTCCCCCACGGCGATTTCGGCGGTGGCTACGGTGTCGTTCTCGTTGATGACCGGCAGAGCCCCCAGCTCCAGCAGCCGGGACATGGTGTTATGGAAATTCTCCCTGCGCTGGGGGTCTTCCACGTCGGACCCGGTGAGGAGGATCTGCGCTACCGTGTGGTGGTATTCAGAAAACAGCTTATCATATATATACATCAGTTCGCACTGGCCCACAGCGGCCAGAGCCTGCTTGGTGGGGATGTCGGAGGGCTTTTTTGCCAGGTTCAGCTTCCCCACCCCCATGGCGATGGCTCCAGAGGACACCAGCACCAGCTCATGCCCCGCATTCTTCAGGTCGCTCATGACCTTGCACAGCAGCTCCACCCGCCGGATATTCAGCTTCCCCGTGGCATGGGTCAGGGTGGAGGTGCCCAACTTGACGACAATCCGCATATGGTTCACCCCTTTGGTATGATTATGCACAGTATACCACATTCTCATAGAAATTGGAATCGACATTTGCTACAGTATCTGCTATACTACAGGCATATTTTCAGTTCTTTTGCGTCATAAACAGCAGAAAGGAGTGATGTTCCATGGAGGACGTCCAGATCATCGACCTGTACTGGCTGCGGGACGAGCGTGCCATCGGGGAGACGGACGCAAAATACGGGAGCTTCTGCCACAGGATCGCCATGAATATCCTGCACAGCTTTCAGGACAGCGAGGAGTGCGTCAGCGACGCCTACGGCCGCTGCTGGGACACCATGCCGCCCCAGCGGCCGGAAAGCCTGCGGGCTTATCTGGGAGCGATACTGCGCAATCTGTCCATCAGCCGCTACCGGGCCGCCCACGCCCAGAAGCGGTTCGGCGGTGCGGAGGTGCTGCTCAGCGAGCTGGCCGACTGCGTGCCCTCGCCGGACAACGTTCAGCGGAGCGTGGAGGCGGAGGAGCTGGGTGAGCTGATCGCCCGCTGGCTGAGAAAGCTGGAGCGGGAGGACCGGACGCTGTTCATCCGGCGGTACTGGAACGGCGACGGCGTGAAGGAGCTGGCAGAGGAACTGGGCGTGCGGCCCAACGCCCTGACCAAGCGGCTGCTGCGGCTGCGGGAGGCCCTGCGCCGGGAGTTGGAGCGAGAGGGGGTCAGCGTATGAATCGGAAGGCGGAGATTTTTTTTGACGCCATCACCCTCCTGCCGGAGGACATGGTGGAGGAGGCACAGGTATACACTTTCCGGAAGAGCCGGACCGCCTGGAAGAAATTCGGGAGCCTGGCGGCCTGCCTGATGCTGGTGGTATCCCTGAGCTTGCTGGCAGCGCTGCCCAGGGGATGCGGCGCTGCCCCGGGGGGCAACAGCACAGCCCCGTCTGACGCATCCGGCAATGTGGCTCCGACGGACAGCGCGCCGCAGGACCCCCAGGACAGTCCCGGGACCCCGGAGGCCAAACCCAGCGACGGTGCCGGAACCGTCCAGTTCACTGCCAGAGTGGTGGAGGTTCTGGATTCCGGAGCCCGGTCTGCTGTGCTGGTGGAGCCATTGGAGGGTGAGGCCGAGAGAAATTCGGCGGACCGGATTGCAGTGACTGTGGAGGGCGAAATACCGGCGCTGGCGGCGGGGGACCTGGTGCGCGTCACCTATGACGGTATGATACAGGAGACCTATCCCGCCGGGATTTCCGGAGCCGTTTCCATTGAAAAGCTGGAGGAGAGCGAATAACGGACGCAAAAAGGCCCGCGCCGGAAAAATCCGGCGCGGGCCAAACGATCTTTTTCGTCAGCCGGCAAGGTAGTTTCTGACCAAAATCTGCAGAAGTTCATCGCGGTCTACCTTGCGGATCAAGGTACGGGCCTGGTTGTGGTTGGTGATATAGGTGGGGTCCTCAGAGAGAATGTAGCCCACGATCTGATTGATGGGATTGTAGCCCTTCTCCTCCAAGGCCTGGTACACAGTCAGCATAATCCGGTGGATCTCCGCGTCCTGATCGATGACGAAATCAAACTTCCGGGTGTAGTCGTCCACGCCTGCACCACCTTTCCCTCATATTGATTCCTGCTTAGTATACTCGTTTTTTCCCCGGCTGTAAAGAGAAAAAAAGGAATGTTACATAGATGTAATATTCGACAAATTCCCCATGCCGGCGGAAATAGCAAAAACAAACTGCAAAAAAGAGGAAAAACAGCTTGACTTTTTCCACATTTCCTGTATAATGAAAAAGCTTGCAATCTGCATGCCAATATCCTTGCTCCCGGCCGGAACCGGGGGCCATTCGTCCAAAAGGAGGTGCAACCATGGCAAAGATCAATGACAACTACGAGGTCGTGTACATTATCGATCCCGCCCAGGGCGAGGAAGCTATCGCCGCCACCGTCGAAAAGTTCAAGGCGCTGGCCGAGAAGCACAGCTCTGTCGTGGAGGTAGAGGAGTGGGGCAAGCGCCGGCTGGCCTACGCTATCGATTACAAGACCGAGGGCTACTACGTCCTGATGTCCTTCACCAGCGACCCCGCGTTCCCCAAGGAGCTGGACCGTGTTCTGGGCATTACCGACGGCATCCTGCGCTCCATGATCGTCTGTAAGGGCGAGTAAGGGGGAAAATTCTCACATGTTGAACCGCATCATCATCATGGGCCGCCTGGTGCGGGACCCGGAGCTGCGTACAACGCAGTCGGGCGTCTCCGTGACCAGCTTTACCCTCGCCGTGGACCGGGACTTCAAAAACCGGGACTCCGGTGAGAAGAACACCGATTTCATCGATGTTGTAGCCTGGCGGCAGACCGCGGAATTTATCTGCAAATATTTCGCCAAGGGCCGCATGGCCGTGGCGGAGGGCCGTCTCCAGATCCGGGAATGGAAGGACCGGGACGGCAACAACCGCCGCAGTGCCGAGGTGGTCGCCGACAATGTGTATTTCGGCGACAGCAAACGGGACAGCGCCTCCGGCGACAGCTACGGCGGGCCGCCCCCCTATGGCAATCCTGCCCCCGCCTCCTATGGCGGCGGCTACGGCGCCCCCTCCGCCGAGCCCTCCGGCTTTGCGGAGATTGACGATCAGGACGGAGACCTTCCCTTCTGAGAGGGGCCGCTGCCTGACACACCGCAGCAACACCGTCCGCCGCAGAGCGGACGAACCGCGAAATTTTCGGTCGCGCCCCTGGGGCGCGATACGCTAACAGGAGGTATAGAGAACCATGCCTATGGATCGTGAAAACCGGCCTGCCCGCTCCGGCGCTCCCCGGAAGCGGAGAAAGGTCTGCCAGTTCTGCGTAGACAAGTGCGAGCATATTGATTACAAGGATGCCGCCAAGCTGCGCCGCTTCATCTCCGAGCGTTCCAAGATCCTGCCCCGCAGGACCACCGGAACCTGCGCCATGCATCAGCGCCAGCTGACCGAGGCCATCAAGCGCGCCCGTCAGATCGCTCTGCTGCCCTACGTGACGGAATAAAGTCTCTTCAAGCCCCCATCCGCTTTGCGGATGGGGGCTTCTGCGTGTCAAAAAAGTGGTTTTGCCACTTTTTGAGTGAGTGGCCGCCCCGCTTCGCTCTGCACCTCGGTTGTGCGCCTTTGGCGCACAATCCGACGCTCGCTCCGCGCAAAGAGTTTTTCCAAGGCACATGTCCTTGGAAAAACAATTGGATTGTATTTGCCGCCTGCGGGCGGCAAACTCTCGTGGGGCCGCCAAAGGCGGCCTTAGAGCCTGTTTAATATCTCCCCGCGCACGTCTTGACGGCGGATTTTCCGCCCAGACTTCGTTAAAAACCCTTACAATCCGTCAGGATTGCTGCGGCTTTTTGCCTCGCTGGACAAAAAATCCTCTCGCCAATCCGCACTCGTTGAGATAGTAAACAGGCTCTAAGGGTTATGGCGGGCTCCGCCTGCCCAACGCCTGCAGAGGGGTTTTTGACTGGCTCCCTTGCGGCCTGACGCCGTATTGTCCTCCGGATAATTTCCCGTTGTCAGCGCCAGCGCTTTGTGGTACAATGTTTTCATCCTATTTCAGAGAGGGGGCTCTGCCGTGAAAATGCGTCTGCGCCGGACAGCGGCGCTGGCAATGACCCTTCTGCTGCTGGTCCTGCTGGTCCCCGGACCCGGCTGGGCCGCCGGAGCCGGGGTCTACTTTACCGCCGCCAATGAGCAGCTCATGGACCTGAACAGCGAGACCATGCCCTTCTACTCCAATGGCGTCCTCTATGTCTCCAGCCAGCTTTTTGAAGGGGGAGAGCTGGGACTGTCCTATGGCCGGAATACCAATCTGGGCCTGGCCACCCTCTACCGTCAGGGCAGCAACCTGGACCTGCGCTTTGACATCGCGGGACAGATCGTCTACGACAAGCAGTATAACATGTACAACGGCTATGCCATCGAGCGGGGAGGGATGGTTTTTTTCCCGCTGGAGCTGGTGTGCCGGTATTTCCGGCTGTCCTGGAGCTATAGCGAGACAAATACGGCGCCGCTGATCCGGGTGAAGAGCGACAGCGTGATCCTCAGCGACGCGGATTTTATCAACGCCGCCGCCACCCTTATGCAGGGCCGCTACGACGATTATGAGCGCGCCTCCTCCGTCCGGCCGCCGGCTGTCCCCGACCCGCCCGTTACCCCGGACCCGCCGGTGCAGGCTGCGGAGGGGCAGAAAGTGTATCTCATCTTTGACGGAGCCTATGCCAGGGAGATCCTCCCCACCCTGGGCGATACCCAGGGCGCCTTTCTGCTGACTGCCGGGGAGATGGCCGACGGGGATCTGCTGCGGGCACTGGTGGCCGGAGGCCACGCTCCGGTCCTTCGCCTTCAGGGGGAAACCCCCGAGGACCGGGCGGAGGAACTCCGGCAGGGCCGGGAGGCGCTGTGGCAGGCCGCCTGCTGCTGGCTGGAGCTGGCCTGGTACGACGGGGAGGAGGACCCCCTTCTGGACGGCGAGGGCTTCCAGCGGGTGCAGGCAAAGATCAGCGCCTCCGGAGAGGAGGCCTCCGGGCTGCTGCGTGCCGTGGGGCAATACCGGGGGGACGTGGCGGTCTACTGGGGCGAGTCCGGCCGGCCGGAGGTCCTCCGGGAGGCGCTGGAGGCCCTGCGGGGAGCCCGCTACCGCCTGAGCGCCTGGCGGCTGACGGCGTAAAAGACGGTAATTTACAGAAAGTTCAAGAAAAAATTCAAATAATGGGTATAATTGGAATCAATACTGTGGAGAAGTCCCGGTTCCGGCGGAATGTGCCGGGGGACAGGAGGAAAGCATGGCAAGAAAGATTCTGGTGGTGGAGGACGACCATAACATTTCCGATCTGATCCGGATGTATCTTGAGAAAGAGGGCTTTGAGATCCAGACGGCCTTCGACGGCGGCAGCGCCGTAGAGGCCTTCCGCTCCTGGCAGCCGGACATGGTGCTGCTGGATCTGATGCTGCCGGTGATGGACGGCTGGGCGGTGTGCGGCAAGATCCGGGAGAGCAGCCGTACGCCCATTATCATGATAACCGCCAAGAGCGAGGTCTTTGACCGTATTCAGGGCCTGGAGATGGGGGCGGATGACTACATCGTCAAGCCCTTTGAAATGAAGGAGCTGATTGCCCGCATCAACGCGGTCCTCCGCCGGACGGAGATCCCGGAGGACACCCGGAAGCGGCTGGTATTTGACAAGCTGGAGATCAATCTGGACTCCTATGAGCTGATGGTAGACGGGAAAAAGGTAGATACGCCTCCGAAGGAGCTGGAGCTTCTCTACCATTTGGCCTCCACGCCCAACCGGGTATATACCCGGAATCAGCTTCTGGACGAGGTCTGGGGGTTTGACTACTTCGGCGACAGCCGGACGGTGGATGTGCATATCAAGCGTCTCCGTGAGAAGGTGGAGGACGTCTCCAGCCAGTGGGCGCTCAAGACCGTCTGGGGGGTAGGGTATAAGTTCGAGGTGACGCCGCCGAAGGCGAAACAGGGGTGACTGCGCCCCCGCGGGGGCTTTTCGTGTAAGCGAAACGATGCAGAAGATCACGAAGAACCTGTATTCATAGGCGGGGAATGCCGGATGGGTGAGGGATTTTCCCGTCCTGCGAGGCAGAAAGCGCAGGAATACTTGCAGGAAGTCCCCGGCTACCGGCGAGGACCGGTACGAACGGACCGGCTCCGGATCAAAGGAGACATACCGAATGAAAAAATTCAAGGGCATCTACTGGCGGACCTTCACTGTTACGATCGGCATGGTGGCGCTGACGCTGGTCCTGCTGGGGGCGTCCTTTTTTTCCCTGACCTACAGCTACATCATGACCGAAAAGAGAAGCGAGCTGAAGGACCGGGCCGAAATTATCGCCCAGATGTCGCTGGACGCCTACGCAAAAACCAGCTCCTGGCTGGCCCAGCAGGAGGACCTGCGCACCATGGTGGACGTTGCCCGGCAGATGAGCGGTACGGATTTCCTCATCTGGATCCCCCAGAAGGGGGAATTCCTGGGCACCAGCTCCGAGCTGAACAACCAGAAGATATCCCTCCCTGATGCCATGTATCAGAAGCTGGCCAAGGGAGAGGTCTACATGGGCGTATCTACCCTGGGCTTCTATGAGAGGCCCAGAGCCGTGGTGGCCGTGCCCGCCCGCATGGAGGGCTGGGTGGAGATCGGACCCGTTCTGGCCATCGCGGAGCCCAACACCATGACCGAAATGTGGCGGGCCTTTCTGGGCATTTTCGGCATGACGGCCGTTACCGTGCTGCTCATCGCCTTTGTGGCCACGGCTACCACCACCATGCAGCAGATCAAGCCGATCCGGGATATGGCCTCCGCCTCCAGGAAGTTTGCCGAGGGCAACTTTGACGCCCGGGTCCACAATACAGGCCGGGAGGACGAGATCGGGGAGCTGATCGAATCCTTCAACGCCATGGCGGACTCCCTGCAGAAAACGGAGCAGCAGCGGCGGGAGTTTATCGCCAACATCTCCCACGAGCTGAAAACCCCCATGACCACCATTGCCGGCTATGCCGACGGCATCCTGGACGGCGTGATCTCTCCGGAGGAAGAGCGCCAGTATCTCTCTATTATTTCCACAGAGAGCCGCCGCCTGGCCCGGCTGGTCCGCCGGATGCTGGATGTGAGCCAGCTGCAAAGTATGGACCTCATCAAGCAGAAGGTGCCTTTTGACCTCTCCGAATCCATGCGCCGGGTGCTGGTCAATATGGAAAAGAAGATCACCAGCCGGGGCCTGGACGTGGACGTGGAGATTCCGGAGGACCCGGTGATGGTCCTGGGGGATAACGACCTGCTGACGCAGGTGGTGTACAATCTCCTGGAAAACGCCGCCAAGTTTGCCTCTCAGGGCAGCACCCTCTTCCTGGGCCTGGAGAAGAAGGGGGAGAAGGCGGTGGTCACCGTGCGCAACGCGGGCCAGACCATCTCGCCGGAGGAGCTGCCCCTGCTGTTCGAGCGGTTCCATAAGTCCGACCGTTCCCGCAGCGAGGACAAGGACGGCGTAGGTCTGGGGCTGTACATTGTGCGGACAATTTTAGAGCAGCATCGGGAAAAAATCACCGCCGCCAGTGAGGACGGCGTGACAACCTTCTCCTTTACCGTCCAACTGGCGAAGGAGACGGGGAAAACTGTGTGAGGAAGCTGTAACATGGAAGAGCTGTGGAGGGAAACCAGAATATCTGCGGAGCCGGAGAGCGAGGTTGTACTGACCTACCGCCAGCCGGACGGCGTGGAGCCGGTGACGCTGCGCTATGAGCGGGAGCTGCCGGAGCGTATGCGGCCCAGGCCGGAGGAGAGAGCGCCTTATCCCCCGGCTCCCAGAGGAGCGAATCCCCTGAACCCGCCGGAGAAACCCCGGACACGGTGGGGCGTGCGCGTGTATGTGGGCATGTCTCTGCTGGTGATTCTGATCTGCCTGGGCGTGGGCATATGGTACGTGGGCCAGTACGGGTGGGCCCTGCCGGGGAGCGCGATGCCGGATCTCCACCCGGGGCAGGATGACCGCGCCCCCTGGGAGGACGATTACTTCTACTGGGATACGGAGGAGCCGGAGAATACCGCCATTACCATTCCCGCCTATCCGACCGGCGGAGAGACCCGGCTGAGCCTCTCCGCTGCCGGAGAGCTGCCGGCGCTGACGCCCCAGCAGGTCTATGACCGGGTGACGCCCTCGGTGGTGGCCGTGCTGGGCAGGGAGGAGGCCTACAGCAGTATGGTCAGCGCCGGCACCGGCGTGATCTTCTCGCCCAACGGGTACATCCTTACCAACTGCCACGTCATCGCCGGCTGCAGCGTCTGCACGGTGCTGGTGACTGACGTCCACGGCGTAGACGCGCAGTACGACGCCAAGGTTGTGGGCTATGACGAGGACGCGGACCTGGCAGTATTGAAGGTGGAGGCGGAGGACCTCCCGGCAGCGGCTTTCGGCGTGTCCGACGACCTGCGGGTGGGAGACCCGGTATACGCCATCGGCAATCCCCTGGGGGTGGAGCTGCGCAACACCCTGACAAGCGGCATTGTCTCCGCCATCAACCGGGACGTGAATGTGGACGGAGTGACCATGACGCTGCTCCAGACCACCGCCGCCCTGAATTCCGGCAACTCCGGCGGACCCCTGATTAACCAGTACGGCCAGGTCATCGGCATCAACACCATCAAAATGATGAGCCGGTACGACACCATCGAGGGCCTGGGTTTCGCAATCCCCTCCAGTTTGGCACTGCGCTGGGTGAACGAACTCATTGAGTTCGGAGAGCTTCAGCCCCAGCCGGTACTGGGCGTCACCATAAACCGTATTCCCCAGACCCTGCCAGACGGCGCGGTAGGACTGCGGCTGGAAGCCATTACCGACGGTCTCAGCGGTGACCGGGCCGGGCTCCGGGCCGGGGACTACCTGGTTGCCTTCGCCGGTCAGGACGTGGTCAGCTATCAGCAGCTGCTGAACATCCGCCGGGACCTGCGGGTGGGCGACGAGGTGGCTGTCCGGGTCTACCGGGAAGGGGAGTACCTGGAGATGACCATGATTATGATGGCGGAGTCGTAGGATGGAATTGGTTAAGAGAAATCGCGGCCCACTGGCTTTGCCGGTATGGGGGCTTCTGCTGTGTTTGCTGGTGCTGGCGGGATGCAGCATCCCGGAGGAGGGATTCCGCTGGAAGCTGTGGGGCTTTGAGACCCACGCCTTTATTGTGGGGGACGAGGAGATCAATATGCGGCTGGACACCTCCGGCTTTGGCCGCTATGAGGTGACGCTGGAGGAGGGCACCATTACTGTTCTCCGGGACGGGGAGACCATCCTGGAGGGGTGGTTCACCATGGATGGCTACGCGGAGCTGGCGGCGGAGTGCCTTGCTGATCCGGAGTGCCGTGTGGTGGAGCATGTGGAGGAGAGTCCCGGCTCTTTGCTGCTGTATGTGGAGACAGAGGACAGCAGCGAGTATGTTTTTTGCGTGGGAGTCGAGGGCTCGTCCTCCGGAGCGGCATTCTTTGTGCCCGACGGCGTCGAAGAGGAGGAAGTCCTGGACCGGGTCCACAGACTCCAGTTCACAAAGCAGGACTGATAAGCACAGAAGGAGGGATGCCCATGGATCCCGCCATACTCTTCTTTTTTGAAAAGGACCCTGCCGTTCTGGCGCTGTATGAGGCGTTCGAGACGGCGGTGAACGCTTTGGTCCCGGATGTGGGGATTAAGGTGCGGAAAACCCAGATCACCTATACCAACCCCCGGGTATTCGCCGCAGTATCCTTCCTGCCCGCGCGGCGGAAGGCTCTGCGGCCGGAGCATTACATCACCGTTACCTTGGGGCTGAACCGCCGTCTGGATTCCCCCCGGGTGGATGCGGTCTCGGAACCCTATCCCGCCCGGTGGACCCACCACCTGACGATCTCCTCTGCTGAGGAGATTGACGGGGAGCTGATGGAGTGGGTGGCGGAGGCCGCCGCCTTTTCCGCCTCGAAGCGGTAAGAAGCCGTCTTCGGACCCTTCGGGTCTGGAGACGGCTTTGCGCACAGAGGGAGGCAACAGAAGGAGCCGGGACAAAAAGAGACAAGTTTGTCCATTTCTCCACTTGCCAAAGGTGGGATTTCTTGTCATAATGGACACAGGAATGCGCGGGACTCCGCGCAGAAAAACGTTTTGAGGAAGGAAGGGCAACAAAGATGGAGCAGCTGAAGGAACGCATTCGCAGGGAGGGCAGGGTGCTGCCCGGCAACATCATCAAGGTGGACGGCTTTCTCAATCATCGGGTGGACGTGAAGCTGATGGAGGACATCGCCGGCGAGTTCGAGAAGCACTTTGACACCAGTGCGGTCACCATGGTCCTCACCGCCGAAGCCAGCGGAATCGCCCTGGCTACCATCTGCGCGCAGAAGTACGGGGTGCCCATGGTCTTTGCCAAGAAGGCCAAGAGCGACAACATCGAGGGCGGACTGTATCAGAGCGAAATCTTCTCATACACCTACAAGAAGAAGGTCACGCAAATCCTCAGCAAGGAGTGGCTGACGGCGGCGGACAAGGTCCTCATCATTGACGACTTCATGGCCAACGGCGAGGCTGTGCGGGGATTGTGCGACCTGGTGGATCAAGCCGGTGCGGAGCTGATGGGCATCGGCATCGCCATTGAGAAGGGCTTCCAGGGCGGAGGCGACCGCCTCAGGGAGATGGGACTCAATTATCACGCGCTGGCGGTGATTGAGTCCGCAGACGAGCATGGGATTGTATTCCGGGAGTAATTTTTGACGCTCACGCCGGGCGGCAGGCGCCGCTTCCCCGGCGGCGGCCCGGGGGCTGCGCGCCCCGGGCCGATGAAAGAACCGGTCAGCATGCCGCCCGGAGGGCGGCAAAAAAAACAATCGGCAAGGAGGAATTCTCATGTCCCATCAAACCATCATTGTTCTGGATTTTGGCGGCCAGTATAATCAGCTGATCGCCAGAAGAGTAAGAGAGTGCGGCGTCTACTGCGAAGTAAAGCCCTATACCACTCCGCTGGCGGAGCTGAAAGAAGCGGACCCAATCGGGTTCATTTTTACCGGAGGGCCCAGCTCTGTCTATCTGGAGGACGCCCCCAGGGTGGACGCGGAGATTATTCACATCGGAATCCCCGTGCTGGGCATCTGCTACGGCTGTCAGCTGATGGCCTGCACCCTGGGGGGCAGGGTCACCGCCGCCCAGAAGGATGCCGCCCGGGAGTATGGAAAGACGGAGACGTTCTACGACACCGGCTGCCCGCTGTTCAAAGGGCTCCCGGAGAAGGGTGTCAGCTGGATGAGTCATGGGGACTACATGGAGAAGGTTCCCGAGGGGTTTGAATTGACGGCCCATTCGAAGGCCTGCCCCAACGTGGCGATTGCAGACGTGAAGAGGGGATTCTATGGGGTGCAGTACCATCCGGAGGTGGATCACACTGAAAACGGGGTGAGGATGATCCGGAATTTCCTCTATGAGGTCTGCGGAGCCCGGGGCGACTGGACCATGGAGGACTACAGGCGGAGCGCCGTGGAGGCTGTCCGGAAGAAGGTAGGCGGCGGCCGGGTTCTGCTGGCACTGTCCGGGGGTGTGGACTCTTCTGTGTGCGCCGCCCTGCTGGCGGAGGCCGTGGGGGAGCAGCTGACCTGTGTATTTGTGGACCACGGACTGATGCGGAAGAATGAGGGCGACGAGGTGGAGGCCGCCTTTGCGCCCTGGGCAATGAACTTTGTACGGGTGGATGCCGGGGAGCGGTTTCTGGAGAAGCTGGCCGGCGTCTCGGAGCCGGAGCGGAAGCGGAAGATCATCGGCGAGGAGTTTATCCGGGTCTTTGAGGAAGAAGCAAAGAAAATCGGCGCGGTGGATTTTCTGGCCCAGGGGACCATTTATCCGGATGTCATTGAGTCCGGGGCAGGGAACGCGGCGGTCATCAAGAGCCATCACAACGTGGGCGGACTGCCGGACTGCGTGGACTTCAAGGAAATTATTGAGCCTCTGCGGCTATTGTTCAAGGACGAGGTGCGGCAGCTGGGACGGGAGCTGGGGCTGCCGGAGTATCTGGTGAGCCGCCAGCCGTTTCCGGGGCCGGGACTTGCAATCCGGGTGATCGGAGATGTTACCCGGGAGAAGCTGGACATTCTGCGGGAAGCCGACGCCATTTTCCGGGAGGAAATCGCCCGAGCAGGGGAAGAGCAGAAGCTCAACCAGTATTTCGCGGCACTTACCAATATGCGCTCTGTAGGCGTGATGGGAGACGGACGGACCTATGACTACGCCGTGGCCCTGCGCGGGGTGACCACCAGCGACTTTATGACCGCCGATTGGGCCAGGCTCCCCTACGAGGTGCTGGAAGCGGCGAGCGTGCGCATCGTCAACGAGGTGAAAGGGGTCAACCGGGTGCTGTATGATGTGACGAGCAAGCCGCCGGCAACGGTGGAGTTTGAATGAGTTTTTGAAGCTCTGAACCCGTTGCGGCGCAACGCTTTCCCGATTTCATGTCCCTCTTTTGATAACGATTTGATAACGTCCCCCATATGCCGTATCATTCTGTATCCCCGGTGGATTGCAGGTGAAAAGTGTCCCTTTGAGGCTTGCGGGTGACAAAATCCATATTAGAAAGCCCTTACCGATGGCAACATCGGTAAGGGCTTTTGCTGTCTGTCAATCCTTTCCCAGCCTGTCCTTGAACGCTTCTACAAGGAAGTCGCTCAATTCCTTGGAGGGGACTTTGACCCATTTCCGGGTGGTGTCGTACTTGGGGTAGTTGTAGCGCCAGCGGTCATAGTCCTCCCTGGTGATCTCCCCGGCCTCCAGCTTCTTGGCCTGCCCCGCCCAGGCGGACAGCATTTCAAGCATATCAACATAGCCTTTTTTATTCCACAGGCATAGCCTGTGGTTGTCTTTTTTACAAAGCAAAGGAATCCGCGCAGCGCTTACAGCGCCGCGCGGACTCCTCTATTTCAGCAATACATAGCGGGCTTCTCGATGGTCTCCACCTTCAGGAACTGGCTGGTGCCACGGGAGGCGTTCAGCGCGTCCCCGGCCACGCAGGCCACGTAGCCGTCCCAGGCGGAGGGGCCGGTGAGCCTGCCCTCCTCGATGGAGCGGACCCAGCCGCACAGCTCGATGTCGTAGGCCTCGATGAAGCGCTCCTTCCAGTCGGTCATAATGGGCATGGACACGGCGGGGTTGACGCTGTCCCAGCCGGCGGGGCGGGAGCGGCGGACCACGGCGTAGGGGTCCGGGAGCTTCACGGTGCCGTTTTCGCAGACCACCTCGCACTGGATGTCGTAGCCGTAGCCGTCGGCCACCTGGACCTCCACGTCGATGAAGCAGCCCTTCTTGGTACGCATGAGCATCACCTGGGGATTGTCATAGCCCTTGTTGGAGTTGGCGGACTGGCGGACCCGGACGCACTGGGCGTCCTCGTACTCGTCCCCCAGCAGCCAGCGGCAGATGTCCAGCTCGTGGATGGCCACGTTGGTCACGCCGTTCTCCGTCTTGAAGCCGGGGCCCTGGGACACATTGCGGTGGCAGGCCTTGATGAGCAGGGGGGCCCCCAGCTCGCCGGAGTCGATGATGCGCTTCATTTCCGCGTAGCCCCGGTCATACCGGCGCATGAAGCCCACCTGGACCAGCCGCCGGCCGAGCTCCTGCTCCCGGGCAATGATCTCCTCGCAGTCCTTGGCGTTCTGGCTCAGGGGCTTCTCGCAGAAGCACCACTTTTCATATTTCAGTACCTTCATCACATAGTCGTGATGGGTGGGGTCGATGGAGGTGATGACCACCGCCTCCACCGCGGGGTCCGCGATCATGCCGTCGCAGTCGCTGCCGAAGGAGCGGATGCCGTACTTGGCCGCCGTCTCGTCGGCGGCGGCCGCCGCGTAGTCGCTGACGGCGACCACGGTCGCGCCGGGAACGGTCTCGATGATCCGGCGGCAGTGGTCCCGCCCGATGGCCCCGCAGCCGATAATGCCGATTTTGAGCATGGTTCTGATAGACCTCCTCCGTTTTAATACTTTCTTGCGTCCTTCTCGTGGGCCAGGTGGTCCTGATAGGCCTCCAGGTTCCGGGGGTTCTCCGACACCGCGGTGTCGCCCACCCGCCACCAGGCGCCGTACCCGTCGGTCATGGACTTGGGCAGCACCCGGATGTCAAACAGCACCGGCACGCCGTCAATCTTCTTGGCGTCGGCGATGGCGTCCTTCAGCTCGGAGAGGCTGTGAATGGTATAGGCTCTGCAGCCGTAGCCCTCGGCGATCTTGGCGAAGTCCACCGGCATAAACGCGCCGGAGAACTTCCCGTCCTCGCCACGCCAGCGCAGCTCGGTGCACAGGGTGTCGTTGCCGTGGCCCACCTGGAGGTTGTTGATGCAGCCGTAGCTGGCGTTGTTGAAGAGACAGATATTGATCTTCTTGTGCTCCTGCAGGGCGGTCAGCAGCTCGGCGTGGAGCATGATGAAGCTGCCGTCGCCGCACATGGCGTACACGTCCCTGTCGCCGATGGCGTACTTCACGCCCAGCGCGCCAGAGACCTCATAGCCCATGCAGGAGTAGCCGTACTCCATGTTGTAGGTATCCACCGCCCGGGGCCGCCACATGCGCTGCATGTCGCCGGGCAGGGAGCCCGCCGCGCCGATGACCACGTCCTCCGCCTCGATGCAGTGGTTGATGCACCCCAGCACCGCCGTCTGAGTCAGCTCCGCACCCAGGTCCTGGGCGAAGCGGAAGGCGGACTGGGCGTTGGCGTCGTTGATCTCCGGCACGTAGCCCTCGCCGAAGGCGGCGGCGTCCAGCCGGTCCAGCTCCTTCTGCCAGCGGTCTCTTGCCGCGGCAATCTCAGTGGTATAGGGGGCCTTGTAGCCCTCCAGGGCCGCCAGCAGGGCGGGCAGGGCCCGCTTGGCGTCGGCCGCCACCGGCAGCGCGTCCAGCTTCAGCGCCTGGAACTCGGAGACGTTGATGTTGATGAACTTGGCGTCCTCCCGGAACAGCCACTTGGAGGCGGTGGTGAAGTCGGTGTACCGGGTGCCCACGCCGATGACCACGTCCGCCTCCCTGGCGATCTCGTTGGCGGCGGAGCAGCCCGTCACGCCTACGCCGCCCAGATTCAGGGGATGGTCCCAGACGATAGCGCTCTTGCCCGCCTGAGTCTCCGCGAAGGGGATGCCGGTGGTCTCGGCAAACTTCCTGAACTCCTCATGGGCCTCGCTGTACCGCACGCCGCCGCCGCAGATGAGCATGGGACGCCTGGCGTTCCTGACGATCTCCGCCGCTTCGGCAATGATCTCCGCCTCCGGCTCCCGCCGTGCCAGACGGTGAACCCGTTTGGCAAAAAAGCTCTCGGGATAGTCGTAGGCTTCGCCCTCTACGTCCTGGGGCATGGCCACGCACACCGCACCGGTGTTGGCCGGATCGGTCAGCACCCGCATGGCGCTGAGCATGGCGCTCATAAGCTGCTCGGGACGGACCACCCGGTCCCAGTACCGGCACACAGGCCGGAACGCGTCGTTCGTGGACAGGCTCAGATCATAGGTCTGCTCCACCTGCTGCAGGACGGGGTCGGGCTGGCGGCAGGCATATACGTCGCCGGGCAGGATCAGCACGGGGATGTTGTTGGCGGTGGCGGTGGCGGCGGCGGTGACCATGTTGGCCGCGCCGGGGCCTACCGAGGAGGTGACGGCGATGATCTTCTTCCGCTTGCACTGCTTGGCGAAGGCCACGGCGGTGTGGGCCATGCCCTGCTCGTTCTTGCCCTGCCAGACCTGCATCCGATGGGCCTCCTGGGCCAGAGCCTGACCCAGACCCACCACATTGCCGTGGCCGGGAAGCATAATGACGCCTTCCACAAAGGGATGCTCGATACCGTCATAACTGATGTACTGGTTCTCCAGGAACCGGACCAGGGCCTGCGCCATGGTCAGTCGAATGGTTTTCACGTTTCCTCAAGTCCTCCTTACCGATAATTGATTAGATGTAACGCCGCACCGTTTTCATGTACCGCTCATAAGGCTCCCCGAATTTCTCAAGGCACCATCTTTCCTCCGCAAGAATGATCCAATGGGCGGAAATCTGGAAAACCGCCGTCAGCCCGAACAGGATCCACGAGCGGGTCAGCAGAGCCATTCCCATAAAGCAGATAAAATAAGAACCATACATCGGATTGCGGGAAATCCGGTAAATGCCGTTCGTATTCAGACCCGCTGCATCAGGAGCGGCAAAGCCCGCTATGGAGGCCGCGCACAGGCAGAGTCCTCCAACATAGCAGATCAGCCCCAGAACCATCTGCCACGAAAACATGGCGGAAACCTTCAAAAAGAACGGAGCAAGAAGTATCCCCGCGCTGCTGATCTGATAAACCCAGTAAGCGGTCCGCTCCCCTCCCCGCACCGGCGCGAAATACGCCGCGCGGGACACCGCTTCCCGGTCCAGACGGACCAGCAGTCCGAATCTTATGAGCAGGAATGGCAGCAGCAGCACAAATCCGTACATGAAAAAATCTTATCCCTGAAAGATGTGGTCGTTTGCGTCCGGCTTCCACAGCCAGGCGTGTTCGGGGTCGTCGATGCGGGTCTTTTTCCAGGGGTCCCCCTCCAGATGCCGGATGCCCCAGGCGTAGCACATGGCGTATCCCGGCGCGGCGGTCTGGGAGTGGAAGCCGTGGTTGATGACCGCCAGGCCGTTGTGGCCCGTTTTATAAATTTCCCCGTTGGCGAAGCCCGCGCCGAAGCCGTCCGGGTAGTCGAAGCGGTAGAAATAGACCTCCGGCTGGGGATGGTGATGGGGCGGATAGGAGGACCACTTTCCGGGGAAGTTCAGCACCTCCCCCAGCACCATGTTGGAGAAGGGGGCGTTTTCGTAGTCGAAGAAAGTCTTGATCTCCCGCCGCATGGCCCCCAGCAGTTCTCCGTTGGCTCCCGCGTGCTGGGTCTGGATGGTCTCAGGGGTATACATCACAGGCGTATAGTCCCGCTCGTTGAGGGTCTTCTGGATATACAGCTCGCTGTGCCCGTGGGCCGTCAGCTCGATCCTCGTCCCCTTGCAGGCCAGCAGGCAGTAAGCCTCGTGATGGAAGCAGTCGGGCCTCTCCGCTTCTGCGGTCTCCCCGTTCCAGCGGTAGGTCACCTTCCCGGCGAACAGCAGCACGGCGATCTCCTTCAAAGACTCCTCAAAAATAAAGGTATCTCCGTCCTCCATCACCAGCAGGCCCACGTCCATCTGGGTCCCCATATCATCCACAGAGGTATCGATGTAGGTGTTGTATCCCGGCTTCAGTTCCGCGTTTCTGTTAAAATAGGTCATATCCGTTTCTCCTCGCACTTACAGCCCGGTATGTTCCCGAATATACGCCCTGGCCTTCTGCGCGTAGAGCAGCGGATCCGCTTTGGCGGGGTCCTGCTCCGCCTCCACCAGGAGCCAGCCTTGGTATCCGGCGTCAGAAAGCACCTTAAATACAGGGTCGAAATCCACGTTTCCATCGCCGGGGACGGTAAACGCCCCGTTCCGCACCGCCTGAAGGAAGCTCCAGTGGTTATTTCTGGCCTCCTCCACTACGGACAGCCGCATATCCTTCAGATGTACATGACCAATCCGGTCCACGTATTTTTTCAGCATCGCCAGCGGGTCCTCCCCGGCGAAGGTGAAGTGGCCGGTATCATAGCACAGGAACACGTACCGGGGGTCGGTGTTGGCCATCATCCGGTCCGTCTCCTCCGCCGTCTGGACCACGGTGCCCATATGATGATGGAAGCACAGCTTGAAGCCCCGGTCCGCGGCGGCCTTGCCCAGCCTGTTAAGGCCATCGCACAGCAGGCCCCACTCCCGCTCATCCATCACGTGCTTGTGATTGCCGGTAAGCACCGGCGTATCCATCTGCCCCTGAATGGAATAGCTCTGCTCGCTGACGTTGATCCGGTCAGCGCCCACGGCAGCCAGGAACTCCAGCTCCCGGACAAAATCCGCCTCTACTTCCTCGTAAGGCTTGGTAATCAGGAAGGAGGAGAACCACCGGCTGGCGATCCGCATCCCCCGCAGATCCAGTTGGGCTTTCAGCTCCGCCGGGTCGCTGGGATACTTGTTGCCGATCTCGCATCCAGTGAACCCGGCCAGAGCCATTTCGCTGACGGTCTGCCTGAAGGTGTTCTCCGCACCCAGCTCCGGCATGTCGTCGTTGCACCAGCCAATAGGGGCGATGCCCAGCCTGACAGTCTTCGGATCAAACATTTTCAAATCCTCCCTCAGATTCGGGCTACGCCGGACTTCCGTGCCGCCTCGGCCACCGCCCTGGCCACCGCCGGGCCTACCCGCTTGTCAAATGCTCTGGGGATGATATAGTCCGCACTCAGCTCCTCGTCAGAGATCAGCTCCGCCAGAGCGTTGGCGGCGGCGACCTTCATCTCCTCGTTGATATCGCTGGCCCGCACGTCAAAGGTCCCGCGGAAGATGCCCGGGAAGGCCAGCACGTTGTTGATCTGGTTGGGGAAATCGCTGCGGCCTGTGGCGATCACCGCCGCGCCGCCGGCCTTGGCATCCTCCGGAAAGATCTCCGGGGTGGGATTGGCGCAGGCGAAGATGACAGAATCCTTGTTCATAGTCTTCACCATCTCCGTGGTGACGGTGCCGGGAGCGGAGACGCCGATGAACACGTCTGCGCCCACCAGCATATCAGCCAGAGAACCGGCCTTCTTCTCCAGGTTGGTTACCTGGGCCATCTCCTCCTTGATCCAGTTGAGGCCGTCCCGGCCCGCGTAGATGGCGCCCTTCCGGTCGCACATGGTCACGTGCTGATACCCGGCGGAGAGGAGCAGCTTCACGATGGACACCGCCGCCGCGCCCGCGCCGGAGGTGACGATCTTCACGTCCTCCTTCCTCTTGCCCACCACCTTCAGGGCGTTGGTCAGGCCCGCCAGGGTGATGACGGCGGTGCCGTGCTGGTCGTCGTGGAAGATGGGGATATCGCACTTCTCTTTCAGCTTCCGCTCGATCTCAAAGCACCGGGGGGCGGCAATATCCTCCAGATTGATGCCGCCGAAGCTGCCGGACATGAGATACACCGCGTTGACAAACTCATCTACATCGTGGGTCTTCACGCACAGAGGGAAGGCGTCCACGCCGCCGAAGGCCTTGAACAGTACGCACTTGCCCTCCATGACGGGCATACCGGCCTCGGGGCCGATGTCGCCCAGACCCAGCACGGCGGAGCCGTCGGTGATGACGGCGCAGAGGTTGTGGCGGCGGGTCAGCTCGTAGCTCTTGTTGACATCCTTCTGGATCTCCAGGCAGGGCTGGGCCACACCGGGGGTGTAGGCCAGACTGAGGTCCTCTTTGCTCTCCACGGGCACAGTGGTAATCACTTCGATCTTCCCCTTCCACTGCTCGTGGAGGCGGAGGGATTCCTTTGCGTAATCCATAATGGTTTTTCTCCTTATTGTTTCACAATTCGCGGCAGAGTGGACCCGCCGTAGGGCATCGCCAGCACCGTGGCCTTCGGCCCCAGTTTCTCAAAAGCCTTATTCAGCGCCTCCTGCACAGACGGCTGGGGCGTCAGGAAAATAGACCGGACAAACTCCGGCTCCAGATCGCTGACCAGATACACGTCCGCTTTCTCCAGCGTCATGGCGATGGCGGCCGCCTTGTGGCCCCCCAGCTGGAAATCGCGGCCAATGCGCTCGATCATAGCCTGGGGAGACGCGGACCCGGTCATCCACTCCTCAAAGACCCGCTCCCCCAGCCCCTCCTTGCAGGAACCGATCAGTACGATAACGCCGCCGGGGTTCACCGCATGGCGGGCGTTGTCCAGGGCCTTCTGGGTCTGGTACAGGTTCAGGTCCTTGGGCGCACCGCCTTGGCTGACCAGAACGATATCCGCCCCCTGGGGCAGCTCCTTGAGATATAGTGCGTCCAGGAAGGCGCACCCGGCCCGGTGGGCCTTCACGGGATGGCCCGCCACCGCCCGGATGATCTCCTTATGCTCACTGAGGACCACGTTGAGGATAAAGTCGATGCCGCAGACAGCCCCGGCCTCCTCAATATCCATCCGCAGGGGATTGGTTTCCAGAGCCCCGGCGCAGGCCTCCGGCCGGACCATCATAGCGTGGTTGGACTGGATGGCGTCCCGTGTGGACACTCCCGGCATGATGGCCTTGGCCCCGCCGGAATATCCGGCGAAATAGTGGTACTCGATGTTCCCCAGACAGATCCGCCGGTCCGCCTCCGCCACGGCCCGGGTGATATCCACCGGCGTTCCGGCGGCGGTGACCCCCATGCGGACGCAGTCCGCGGGGTCGCTGTCCACACAGGCGATCTCGCTCCACGCCCGCTCTCCGGCCAGATGCTTCCGCTCCTCGTCCGTATGCTTCCGGTGGCTGCCCAGGGCGAACACCAGTGTAATGTCCTCCCCCCTTACTCCCGCCGCATACAGCTCATCCAGCAGGGCGGGCATCACTTTATAGGTGGGCATTGGCCGGGTGATATCGCTGGTGACGACGGCGATCTTCTCTCCGGGCCTCACGATCTCCCCCAGCCGGGGGGAGCCGATGGGATCGGCCAGAGCCCGCCGGACCTCCGCCTCTCCGGTGAGGTCCAGCGCCGCCTCATTGGCGTGAAGGACGCCCAGAAGGTTCCTCTCCGGAACCTCAACCTCCTGGGTCCCCGCGCCGAATCCAAAGCTCAGCTTCATAGCCTTACTTCCTTGCCAAAACAGCCTTGGCCTGCTCCACAATGTGAGCGGCGGTGAGGCCGAAGCGCTCCTGAAGGTATCCCTGGGGGCCTACCTCGCCAAACTCATCCTCCACGGCCACATAGCCTGCGGGGACGGGGCACTTCTGCGCCAGCACCTCGCTGACAGCAGACCACAGACCGCCGTATTTGTTATGGTTCTCCGCCGCCAGCACCGCGCCGCACTTCTTCGCCCAAGCCTCTACGGCCTCCGCGTCCAGAGGCTTGATGGTAAACATGTCGATCACCGCCGCGCTGACGCCCTGGGCCTCCAGGGTCTTGGCGGCCTGCATGGCCTCGTGGACCATGATGCCGGCGGCAAAGATGGCGATGTCGGTCCCCTCCCGGAGGGTCACGGCCTTGCCGATGGGCAGCTCGCTGCCATCCTCGTAGACCTTGGCGTACTGCTTCCGGCCCACACGGATGAACTTCACGCCGGGGCGGTCTACGCACTGGCCCAGCACGCTGGCGAGCAGGGCGGGGTCGGTGACGTCGATCACCGTGGACCCCGGCAGGGCCCGGTACAGGGCTACATCCTCAAAAGGCATATGGGTGCCGCCGTTCATGGTGGCGGTGACGCCGGGATCGGTGCCGATGATGGTAATGTCGTTTTTGGCATAGCCGCCGCTGAGAAACGCCTGGTCATAGCACCGGCGGGACGCAAAGGGCCCAAAGGTGTGGACGATGGGCTTGAAACCGGCGGAGGCCAGCCCGCAGGCCACGCCTACCATGTTGGCCTCGGCGATGCCGCAGTTGACCGCCCGGTCCGGGTGGGCCTGGGCCCACTTGGCGGTGCCGATGCAGCTCATGAGGTCCGCGTCCAGATAGATGACGTCCGGATCACGCTCCGCCAGAGCGGGGATGGTCTCTCCCAGCACGCTCTTGCACAGGCGGGGGTCCATTTCTCCTGTATATACGATCTTCGCCATCTCTCAGCCCTCCAGTTCTGCCAGCTGGGCTTTCAGCTGGGCGGTCCATCTCTCAAACTGCTCGTCGCTGACGGTGAGGCTGTGGTTCATGGCGGTATCCTCTACCTCCCTGATACCCGCGCCCTTCACCGTGTCCAGAATGACGGCATGGGGCCTGCCGCCGCCCTGCCGGACGTTGGCTAGGGCCTCCGCCACCGCCTCCACGTCGTTGCCGTCCACCTTCACGGTGTCGAAGCCGAAGGCCTCGAATTTGGCCACATAGTCTCCCATGGGATAGATGTCCTCTGTCCAGCCGTCCAGCTGCCGCTTGTTCCAGTCCAGCAGGACCACCAGGTTATCCAGCTTCTTGGCTCTGGCGAAGGCCATGGCCTCCCAGACCTGGCCCTCGTTGCTCTCGCCGTCGCCCACGATGAGGAACACCCGGGAATCGCGGCCCTTCAGCTTGTCGCCCAGAGCCATGCCGCAGGCCAGGGAGGTGCCTTGGCCCAGGGAGCCGGTGGTCATGTCCACGCCGGGGGTCTTGTTCCGGTCGCAGTGGCTGGGCAGCCGGGTGCCGGGCCGGTTCAGGGTCTTCAGCTCCTCATAGGGAATAAAGCCCTTCACCGCCAGCGTGCCGTACACCGCCGGACCGGCGTGGCCCTTGGAGCAGACCAGCTTGTCCCGCTCGGGCCACTTGGGGTCGTTTACGTTGATGCGCATCTCCCCGCCGTACAGCGCCGCCAGCACGTCGCAGATGCTCAGCGCTCCGCCCAGGTGGCCGGAGCCCAGGGAGTGAATGGCCTCCAGCGCCGCCATCCGGATCTTGACGGCCAGGGCCTGCAGTTCCTTTTTCTTTGCCGTTTCCATTTTGCAGTCACCTCTCAATTCTCGCACAGCCCCGCGCCATGGCGCAGAGCCTTGACTACCGGCAGCTCCTCGCCGGTCAGGAACCGGATCAGGGCTCCGCCGCCGGTGCAGATGTAGCCCATCTTGTCTGTCAGGCCGTACTTCTCGGTGGCGGTGATGCTGTCGCCGCCGCCCAGAACCGTATGGGCCTCCGTGTCCGCCAGGGCCTGCCAGACGGCCTTGGTCCCCGCCTCGCTGGGAGCCTGTTCAAAGACGCCCATGGGCCCGTTGACAAACACCGTCTTCGCGTTCAGGATAGCCTCCCGGTAAATTTTTGCGGTCTCGCCGCCCACGTCTACAGAGGCGATATCCGCCGGGACGCTGCCCAGGGCCGCCTCCTGCCGCAGGCCGTCCGCCACCCAGGCCAGATCCACCGGCAGGGTGATCTTCTCGCCGTACTGGGCAAAAAGCTCCTTTGCCTTTTCAATGTACTCGCCGTAGTTGGACTTCATGATGAAATCCACACTTCCCTGTCCGATCTCCTTTCCCAGGGCGGTGAGGAAGATGTTCCCCACCAGTCCGCCGGTCAGGATACGGTCCGCCACGCCACGCTCCAGAACGGTTTTCATCATCAGGAAAGCGTCCGAAATCTTTGCTCCGCCCAGAACGAACACGCAGGGCCGGACCGGCTCCTCCATGACCTGAGACACAGTGCAGAATTCCTTCTCGAACAGCCGCCCCATGTAAGAGGGCAGAACCTGCTCGAAGCCGCAGAGGCTGGGCTGATCCCGGTGGGCGGCGGCGAAGGCGTCGCAGACATACAGGTCCGCCAGAGGGGCCAGCTTCTCCACCAGCAGGGTCCTGGCCTGCTGCTCATGGGTCAGGCGGAGCTTCATCTCGAAGAGGGTCTGCTCCTCCGCCACGAAGCGGACGTTATCCAGAAGGAGGATCTCGCCGTCCTCCAGCTTCAGGATCGCCGCCCGGGCGGCGGGGCCACACACGTCGTCGATCCAGTGGACCTTTTTCTCCAGCAGACGGCTGAGTACCTCCGCGTGGGGCTTTGTCGTATAGTAGTTTTTGTATTCGATGTCGCTGCCCTGGTGGGCCAGGAGGACCACCTTTGCTCCCTTGTCGGAGAGTTCTTTAATGGTCGGGACACAGGCCTCAATGCGGTTGATGCTTTTCAGTGTGCCTTTTTCCCGGTCTACGGGCTGGTTGATATCCACCCGGCAGAGGACGGTTTTGCCCTGCACCTGGGCGTCGTCGAGGGTTTTTATTCCAAATCGCATACTGTCTCCTTTGCCACCTCCGGCGGCGGGGGATTTTTCTTTTATTCACATTCGCCCTGCCGGGCGGGGCCTTCTTTTCGCGCGAGCGAAAAGAAGCAAAAGCTCGCTTAAGGAACTATGTTCCTTAAGAATCCTCCTTCATTACGGGGGTTATTAGTTTGCGCCCGAGGCACAAACGGTTTGGTCTAAACTTACTGCCGTCCGCTTCGTTCCTCCCTGCGTCTGTTTCGATGTGGTTGACGATGGCCCCTACCGTTTTAGCGGGGCGGGCTCGCCGGGGTGCAAATTTGCTGGCTGGTTCGTTAGAACTTGTGCCCCTTGCAGGCAGTACCCCTTTGAAAGGCCGGCAGGCGGAGTTCTACAAGTACCAGAGCGGCAGAAGAAGAACCGCCAATTCGGAGGCTTCGCCTAACCAGAAACCCCGCCGCACAGCCCTTTCCTCCCCCGCCGAGGTGGCCGCCCAAGGGCGGCCCCGAGAAAGGAGTCCAGAACCATTGGTTCTGGCGCGTTTTTGGTTACTTTTGCCGCGCGGCAAAAGTAACCGCAGGGTCCGGGGGCGCGTAGCTCCCGGGCCTCCGACGAGAAGCGAAGCCGGCGCGGCCCCGCAGGGGCCGCTTACTTAAACCGGCCGATACGCAGGTACTTGTTGGTCTCCGCCGTACCAGTCTCCCGGGTAGGCTGCATCTCCATCGCCGCCCGAATGGCATCCATGGTCTCGGGAATGGTCACGCTCTCCTGAGGGATATTAATGGCATACATAATGTCGTCCCCGCTCTCAACGATGCTGTCCTCCCAGAGGCCAATCTCATACATGTCGCCCCGGCGGTTGCCCAGGTCACGGGCATACTTGAACAGGCTGGCATTCCCCAGGAAGCCCTCATCGATGGTGACAGTCCGGATACGGGGATGAGCCCGGAAGGCCTCCAGAGCCTGCTCACGGGTGATCTTCTTCCCATCCTTGCCGGAGGCCAGAACGGTAATGATGTGCCCATGGGTCACAGGAGTATGTACCAGAATGCCGGTGGCCTCCACATGAGGCATGATGGTCATCAGATCCACCGCCTGATGGCTGGGAGCCTTGTCAATCTGGAGAGCGTTGGTCAGTCCGCGATGGTAGTCGCCGGGATCGGCCACGCGGCGGATGATGGTGATGGCCACCTTCTCCACGCCCACGGCGCGGTCCAGACAGTCCACCGTGCGGATAAGGCCGGTAGTATTGCAGCTGGTCAGCTTCAGATAGTTCTGCCCCAGCCCCTTCTCATAGTTGGCGTAGCCGTGGAAAAACACATCCGCCACGGAGTTCTTCTCGCCGCCCTGGAAGATGGCCTTCACGCCCATCTTCTCATAGATCTCCTTGTTCTTCGCGCCCACACCTCCGGGAGAGGAGTCCAGCATGATGTCCACCTTGCCGCACAGGTCCTCGAAGGAGCCGGCCACAGGGATGTCCATGGCGTCAAACTTCGCCTTGTCCGCGCCGCCCACCAGGTACAGGTCGTACTTGACGTTGTTGGCCCCGATCATGTCGTTCTCCCGCAGGGCACGGATGGCCAGGGTGGGGGCCAGATCCGCAATGCCTACCAGCTCCATGTCCCCCTGCATGGCTACGCCGTCTGCCAGACGCTGGCCGATGGTACCGTACCCCGCTACGCCTACTCTTACTTTCGCCATATGATTTCGTCCTCCGTTTCATAAATTCCTGCGGCCCGTGCCGCAAACGTTTATACATGGAGATTGTAGCATCTGTTTCCTGTTCTGTCAATTTCAAATATGATTTTTTTAGTAAATTCCTTTTTTATTTTTTGTAAACTTACCAATTTTAATAAAACAGTTGACAATTCTTTTTCCGCGCGTTATCATGGGCTTATGAAAATTTTTGATCTCCCCGGAAAGGAGGTTTTCATATGAAGGACAACCGCCGCAAGCAGATCGAAGCTCTGGTAGCCCGGCGGGAAGCAGTCACCATGGAGGAACTGCGGGCGGAATTCGGCGTGTCCATGAATACGATCCGTTCCGATGTTGCCTACCTGACGGAAACCGGCGCCGTGGAGAAGGTGTACGGCGGCGTCCGGTCCGTTCACCGGCAGGAGGTGCCCCTGTTCACCCAGCGCACTCAGCTCCGCACGGAAGAAAAGCGCCGGATCGCCCAGTGCGCCCAGACCCGCATTGAGGACGGCGATACCCTCTACATCGACGCAGGTACCACCGCCATGCACCTCATCGACTGTCTGGACCCGCTCAAGAGGGTAACCATCGTCACCGGCAATCTCTATGTGGTCCGTCAGGCCTATGACAAGCCCCAGGTGGAACTCATCGTTCTGCCCGGCGCTATGAACCGGCGCACCAACTCCGTATCTGATGTAAGCACCCTGGAATTCCTGGGGCGGTACCAGTTTGCCAAGGCGTTCATGGGAGCCTCCGGGGTGTCGCCGGAGGGAAAGCTGAACGTGTCCACCTACATCGAATATGAGATGAAAAAGCTGGCCCTGGCCCAGAGCCGCCAGGCATGGCTGCTGCTGGACAGCGGCAAATTCGCGGAGAGCAGCCTCATGTCCTACGGAACGCTGGAGGATATGACGGAGGTAATTACCGGCCCCTGCTGCCCGGAGAAATGCCGGGATTTCTGCGCGCAAAAAAATGTGAAGCTGACGCTGACAGAATAGCGTCCGGGAGGATAGGATGAAACAATACCGAATCGAAACCCATCTGCACACCAAGCACACCAGCAAATGCGGCTGGCTGGATGCCGCCGCCCTGGCGGAGGGCTATGTCCAGGCAGGGTACGCCGCCGTGGCTGTCACCGATCACTACAACCGGGATACCTTTGACAGGCTGCATACAGACTCTGTCTCTCCGGAAGAGGTGGCGGCGGTCTTTCTGGACGGCTTCCGCCGAATGGAGGAAGAGTGTGGCAGGCGCGGCCTGCGGGTCTACAGGGGGGCTGAGCTGCGCTTTGACGAGTGCTGCAACGATTACCTTTTGTATAACTACCCCGATGAGCTTCTGGCCCGGCCGGAGGAGGTGTTCCGCATGGGCATCGCCGCTTTCGCGCCTCTGGCCCGTGAGGCCGGGGCCCTGATCGTCCAGGCTCATCCCTACCGGAAAAAATGCACCCCCGCCATTGCCTGCTATTTGGACGGCGTAGAGGTGTGCAACCGGAATCCACGGCATGAAAACAACAACGAGCGGGCGGAGGAATACGCCGCGCTCCAGGGACTCCTGCGCACCGGAGGCTCCGACTGCCACCGGCAGGAGGACATCGGCCAGGGCGGCATTCTGGCGCGGACGCTGCCGGAGAACGGCGCGGAACTGGTCCGGCTTCTCCGGTCCGGGGAGTATACGGTCATCGGCGCGGAATGATTTCCCGCTCCGCCGCATAGACTGTCTCAGGATCTTTGGATGGCGGGAGGCGGCTTTATGCGGCGGGATCGGATCATTGTGTTTTTACTGCGCAGGCGGTACCTGCTGGCTGCGCTGGCGATGGTATTGGCGGCGGCCATGTTTCTGGCTGTCTGTCTGCCGGAGCTGCTGGCCTGAGCATGAGGCCGGACTGCTATTTTGCCAAAGTACGCCTGACGGGCCGGTGGGAAACCGGCCCGTCAGGCGTACTTGTTGTCTTCCAGGGAGTTCGGGGCTCAATCCGTCAGACGGTGCAGCAGCCCCCGGCAGCCTTCTTCAATATCGCTCCAGGCGGTATCAAAATCCCGGGTGTACCACGGGTCGGCTACATCGCCGGACCGCCCGGCGAACTCCATGAGCAGATGGAGCTTCCCCTCCGGGTCCCCGCCGCAGATGCGTCTCATATTCTGGAGGTTGGCCTGGTCCATCCCGACCAGGAGGTCATATCGGCCGTAATCAGCGGCAGCAAGCTGCCGGGCGGTTTTTCCGGCACAGCCGATGCCATGCTCCGCCAGCTTGCGGCGGGCCTGGGGGTAGACGGGGTTGCCAATCTCCTCCGTGCTGGTTGCGGCAGAAACGATATGGAACTGATTTTCCAGTCCTTCACATTTCACCAGATCTTTCATGATGAACTCAGCCATTGGGCTGCGGCAGATGTTGCCATGGCAGACGAAAAGTATTCTTGTCATATCCTGAAACCTCTTGAA
>ERZ779626.158-NODE-158-length-45431-cov-11.329029_pt1 | contig 45431 bp, 43 predicted proteins | sample MGYA00514209_ERZ779626 | MGnify/ENA primary metagenome ERZ779626 (study PRJEB29562, sample SAMEA4376713) | mouse gut metagenome | isolation source: Cecum | study: EMG produced TPA metagenomics assembly of the A DSS colitis mouse model was used to assess the...
GATAACATTCTACACCTCAAGTCAATGCACTGTTATTTTATTGGATTGCTATAAACGGGTGGATAGAATTTGCAGCGGCATATTTTTGTGCCGGCATGGCGTCAGCAAGTATATTGAGGAGATGGAGCAAGCCCTCTCTTACAGGCGGCGCGGCTTTTGGGCCCTGCGCGTTCCGGCGGCTCTTTTCATAAAGGCCCGCCGGTCAGGCGGGAATGACTTTCCTCATCGCAACATATATAAGGAAATAAAACGGGACTTCGGCCCCTGAATACGCAAGTCAATTACAAGCCCTTATTGAATACCGTGCGCTGAACAGCTCCAGCAGAAAAAGGGCTTGCAAAAATCATGTCCACTCAGTATAATTGGGAAGGTGGCTGTGTGCCATTTTTTAATTCTAAAAACAGATGGAGTCAGGCAGCTATGAAAAAGATCGAATTTTCAAAGGGAAGTCCGGAAGGAAAGCAAACCCGCATCGGCAAAAAGGTAGGCAACGTGGTCGTCATCATGCAGATGATTTCCGTTGTATTCGCGGTGGGCATGTGCGTGATCATGTTCCGCTCCTTGGCAACGAATATGCTGGAACAGCGCTGTACCAACGGCACGAACATGCTCTATTATGTTCTGAGCCAGTCGGACGGGACCGGCGATGTCAACCAGCTGCTGGATGAGCTGAAAAGCCGCATGGGCTGTGAGTTTACCATTTTTGAGGGGAATACGCGGGCCTACACCACCGTGGTCCAGAACGGAGAGCGGGTCGTGGGCACCACGCTGTCCTCCGAGCTGTCCGAGATCGTGCTGCAAAAGGGGCAGAGTTATGTGGGCAAGGCCACGATCCTGAATGAGGAATACCTGTGCTCCTATGTCCCCACCAGGGACGCGGCGGGAGCGGCCGACGGCCTTATTTTTGCCGGCATTTCCTCGGCGGAAGCCAACCATCAGATTTTTATGACCATCATCTGGTCCTCCCTGGTGAGCCTTGCCGTCATCGTCGTATGCATCTTCTTCCTGTCGGCGTATCTGAAGAAGACCGTCTCCGCTCCTCTGGCGGAGATCACCCGTGTGGCCGGCTGCCTGGAGCAGGGAGACCTGGGCCTGAACGGCGGCGGAGAGAGCGGCATCGCCGTCCAATCCAATGACGAGGTCGGCCGCCTGGCCCTTATCTTTGAGAGGACGATTCAGCGGCTTCGGTCCTACATCGGGGAGATTTCTTCCATACTGGATTCCATTGCCGCCGGAGATTTGACGGTTTCCGCCCGGCAGGAATATGTGGGAGATTTCATGTCCATCAAGGTTTCCCTGGACAGCATCCAGTCCAAGCTCCATGATACCATGAGCCAGATTCGGGAGAGCGCCGAGCAGGTGTCCGCCGGAGCCGAACAGGTGTCGAACGGCGCCCAGGCTCTGGCCCAGGGCGCTACGGAGCAGGCCAGTTCCGTGCAGGAGCTCTCCGCCACAATCAGCAACATTTCCGGAAACGCCAAACGGACCGCCCAGGCCACCGAGGAGGCCGGCCGGTTTGTGGAGCAGGCGGGCGGCCAGCTGGGCGTCAGCATGGAGTACGTCAAGCAGCTCAACACGGCGATGGGCAAGATTTCCAGCTCCTCGGAGGAAATCAGCAAAATCATTGCCGCCATCGAAAACATCGCCTTCCAGACCAACATCCTGGCGCTGAACGCCGCTGTGGAGGCGGCGCGGGCCGGATCTGCCGGAAAGGGCTTCGCCGTGGTCGCCGATGAGGTCCGCAGCCTGGCCAACCGGTCCGACGAGGCCGCCAAGGCCACCAAGGACCTGATCGAAAGCTCCATTGCCGCCGTGAACGAGGGCAGCGGCGTGGTGAACGAGGTGACCCAATCCCTGGAGCGCACCAGCGTCAGCGCCGGAGGCGTGACGTCGCAGATGTCCATTGTGGTGGAAGCGGTGGATAAGCAGACCACCGCCATCAGCCAGGTGACCGAGGGCATCGACCAGATTGCCAGCGTGGTGCAGACCAACTCCGCCACCAGTGAGCAGAGCGCCGCCGCCAGTCAGGAGCTTTCCTCTCAGGCCAGCCTCCTTAAAAGCCTGGTGGCCGCGTTCCGCCTGAAGTAAGGGACGGAAGCGAAGGCGCTTGCGCGCCGAAAGCGCGGCGATTTATTTGCCCGCGCAGGTTTGACAGGCTTACATAGTTTTTGCCGGCACAGGACAAGGCGGAGCACCCGGGCGGGTGCTCCGCCTTGCGTTTGAAGACGCGGATTTGCGGTCCGGGCCGCAGTGTGTGCGCGTCTGAACCGCTGAAAGGCGGAACGCGGGCCGGGAGAGGGCATCCTCTCTCAGCCCGCGTTTCATGCCTCCTCCCGCTTGTCCATCCGCGCCAGGAAATAAGCCAGGACGAACCCGGCGGCGGCGCAGAGGGCGGAGAGGGCCATCTCCCCCGCCCCGGCATACTCCGTGGGTACGATGACCAGGGTGGAGGCCATCACGAAGCCCAGGATGCCGTGGAAGGCCGCGGCGTAATGCCGCCGGAAGAACCAGGTCACCAGCCTTGCAAGCAAGGCGATGGTCAAAAACATCCCCGGCAGGGCGGCGGAGAGGACCAGGAGGTCCAGCCGGGCCAGCCCCTCCAGCATGGGCTGGTAGAGCCCCAGGGCCATCATCACGGAGGAGGAGGTCATGCCGGGGATCACCACCCCCATGCCCCACAGGGCCCCGCAGAAGTTGTACCACCAGAAGCTGGGCTCCACCTGGACGCGGACCACCCGGCTGACGTAGAACAGCCCGGCGAACACCGCCGCCGCGCAGAGGAGGAAGCTCCCCCAGGCGGAGGCGGAGCGGCCCTCCTTCCCCGCCTCCCGGAACAGGGAGGGGGCGGTGCCCGCGATCAGGCCGATGAAGAGCCAGGTGGTGGCCGCGGCGGAGAGGGCGATGGCGGCGGAGATGCCCTTGGCAAAGCCCATGAAGCCCGCCGCCCAGCCCAGCCCCAGGGGGATGAGCATTTTCCAGTACTTCGGCACCGTCCGCCGGGGCCGGGTCAGCACCTCCATAAAGGGCCGGTAGATGTCGAACACCACCGCCAGCACCCCGCCGGAAACCCCCGGCAGAATGGCCCCCGCGCCAATCAACACGCCGCAGAGGAAGTCCCGGAGCCAGTGGGCCCGCCGCTGCTGCCGTTCGTCCATCGTCCCGTTTCCCCCTCTCGGCCCGTCTGAAATCTTACGCGGAATATGATAGCAGTTTTACCGGAGTCTTGCAATCCAATTCCCGCTTTTGACGCAAAATTTCCCCCGGTTTTTCAGGGGCTTTGTGCGCTTCGCTGATATTTTTTGAGGGGCGAACAGGGTTTTCTGTGCGCTTTGCCGTTGACAGGGGCAGGGAAAGCGTGTAAACTACAAAGCACTTCAAACAATTGAACAGCCGCAAAGACGATGAAAAGAAGAGTACGCCGGACGATACGTCAAAGAGAGCCCCGGGTGGTGAAAAGGGGTACGGAAGGGCCGGCCGAACATGGTCTTGGAGTTGCGCCGCCGACTGCCCGCAGGGCATAGGCCGCGACGGGAGCGCCCGTGACAGCGCAGGGGTGTGATGGCACTCCGTAAGGCCGCCTCCGCGAGGGGGCGCGCGAATCAAGGTGGTACCACGGCGCAGCTTCGCGCCCGTCCTTGAAGCTGAACGCTTCAAGGGCTTTTTTGTTTGTTTGCGACTTTTCCGTAAAGGAGCTGCTACCGTGAGCGAATCCATTATCCGAATCCAACACCTGACCAAGAACTTCGGCGGCGGGCCCGGCGAGGTCCACGCCCTGGCGGACATCAATCTGGATATTCAGCAGGGGGAGATCTTCGGCATCATCGGCCTCTCCGGCGCGGGGAAGTCCACCCTGGTCCGGTGCATGAACCTGCTGGAGCGCCCCACGTCCGGCACCGTCCTGGTGGACGGGAAGGACATGACCGCCCTCAGCGAGGGGGAGCTGCGGCTCCAGCGGCGGAAGATTACCATGATCTTCCAGAGCTTCAACCTGCTGATGCAGCGGACCTGCCTGAAAAATGTCTGCTTCCCCATGGAGATCGCCGGGGTTCCCAGGGACCGGGCGAGGCGGCGGGCGGCGGAGCTTCTGGAGCTGGTGGGCCTTCAGGACAAGGCGAACGCCTACCCCGCCCAGCTCTCCGGCGGGCAGAAGCAGCGGGTGGCCGTGGCCCGGGCCCTGGCGACGGACCCCAAGGTCCTCCTCTGCGACGAGGCCACCTCCGCCCTGGACCCCACCACCACCGTCTCCATCCTGGAGCTCCTCAAGGACTTGAACGCCAAGCTGGGCGTCACGGTGGTGGTCATTACCCACCAGATGAGCGTCATTGAGGCCATCTGCTCCCGGGTGGCCATCCTGGACGGCGGCAGCGTCGCCGAGCTGGGGCCGGTGCAGGAGATTTTCTCCAACCCCTCCACCGACGCCGCCCGGCGGCTGGTGTACCCCGGCGGGGCCAGCGTCTCCCAGTATCCCGTGGGCACCCGGGCCGCCCGGGTCTCCTTCAACGGCGGCACGGTGAACCAGCCCCTGATCGCGTCCCTGGCCATCGACTGCGGCGTGAAGGTCAGCATTCTGGGCGCGGACACCCGCAGCGTCGGTGGCAGGGCCACGGGGACCATGCTGCTGAGCCTTCCCGACGACCCCAACGAGGCCGCCAAGGCCCTGAGCTATATCCGTTCCCAGCCTTACATTACCGTGGAGGAGGTGGAGTACCGTGGCTGAGATTTTCACGTCCGCCTTTTGGGCGGAGTACGGCGGCATTTTGGCCGAGGGCGTCTGGGACACCCTGGTGATGACGGTGATGTCCACGCTCTTTGCCTATTTGATCGGTTTGCCCATGGGAGTGCTTTCCGTGCTGAGCCAGCCCCATGGCATCCGGCCCCACAAGGCCGCCAACGCCGTGCTGGGGTGGATCATCAATATCGGACGCTCCTTTCCCTTCGCCATTTTGATGGTGGCCCTCTTCCCCTTCACCAAGCTGGTCATGGGGACCCGGCTGGGCCTCCGGGGAGCCATATTGCCTCTGGTGGTGGCTTCCGCCCCCTTTGTGGCCCGGATGGTGGAAACCTCTCTCAGCGAGGTGGACGCGGGGGTCATTGAAGCGGCCCAGTCCATGGGAGCCTCCACCTTCCAGATTGTCTGGAAGGTCTACCTGCCGGAGGCCATGCCCTCTCTGATCTTGGGGGGCTCCATCACCCTCATTGCCATCGTGGGCTACACGGCTATCGCCGGCATGGTGGGCGCGGGGGGCCTGGGGGACCTGGCTATCCGCTATGGACACCAGCGGAACGTCCCTTCCGTCATGTGGGTAACGGTCGTCATTCTGGTCATTATCGTTCAAGTGGTTCAAAGCGTTTTCAGCCGCCTGTCGGTGCGCATCGACAAGCGTTTGAAATAAAGCGGATTCCCTTTCCCTTCCAGCCCCTCACGCGCGCAGAGAGGACGGAGGCCGGAAAGCGGGAAGCCGCAAATACCGAAGACTATTCGGAACAAGTCATTGTTTTTAAATTGGAGGAACACATCATGAAAAAGAAGATTTTTGCTCTTACCCTGGCCCTGATTCTGGCCCTGTCCCTGGCCGCCTGCGGCGGCAAGAAGAGCACGACCTTGAAGGTCGCCGCCTCCCCCACCCCCCACGCCGAGATTCTGAACCAGTGCGTAGATATCCTGAAGGAGCAGGGCATTGAGCTGGTGGTCACCGAGTACTCCGACTACGTGGTGCCCAACACCGCCGTGGAGGACGGAGACGAGGACGCCAACTACTTCCAGCACGTCCCCTATCTGGACGACTTCAACGCCGAGCGGGGTACCCATCTGGTGAGCGTGGCCGGCGTTCACGTGGAGCCCATGGGCCTGTACGCGGGCAGCTCCGCCTCCCTGGACGCGATTCCCGACGGCGGTAAGGTCGCCCTCCCCAACGATGCCACCAACGAAGGCCGGGCCCTGCTGCTGCTGGAGGCCCAGGGGCTCATTAAGCTGACCGACAGCTCCAACCTGGCCTCTACGCCCAAGGACATCGCCGAGAATCCCAAGAACCTGGAGTTCGTGGAGCTGGAGGCCGCGCAGGTCCCCGCCGCCCTGGACGAGGTGGACATCGCCGCCATCAACTCCAACTACGCCCTGGGCGCGGGCCTGAACCCCGTGGAGGACGCCCTGGTCATCGAGTCCTCCGACTCCCCCTATGTGAACATCCTGGTGGTCAAGGAGGGCAATGAGAACAACGAGGCCGTCCAGGCCCTGGTGAAGGCCCTCCAGTCCGACACGGTGAAGGACTATATCAACAACACCTTCGGCGGCGCGGTGGTGCCCGCGTTCTGAGAGGTTTCCCCCAAAAGCCCGTCTAGGCCTTGTTTGAAAATTGGCGGAATGCCGGATTTGGGCAGATTTTATTGCCAGGCAAGGCGATTTGACGCGGGAATCCTGACGGATTTCAAGTCAAATCAACGCAGTCCTGGCGGAAAAAGATGCCCAAAGACGGCGTTTTGCCATTTTTCAAACAAGGCCTAGTGATGGCGGCGAATACCGTCACAAAAGCGCCGGAGGCTTGGCCTCCGGCGCTTTCCCTTTATGTATCCAGCTTTTTCAGGTGCTTCGCCGCCGCTTTCAGCATCAGCTTTTTGGGCCCCGTGCCCGCGAAGTCCACCTGCACCAGGGCGTCGCCTCCCATGGGCTGGACGGACAGCACCGTCCCCTGGCCGAAGGCCCGGTGCTCCACCCGGTCTCCCTTGTTCAGGGTGATGGAGGGAGCGGCGGGCTGGCCGGCCGCGGTCCGGCGGGCCTCCTGATAGGACGGGCGGGCCGGACGGGTATAGGAGGGCGCGGGACGCGGGGAGCCGCCGAAGGCTTCGCCGCCGTATGCGCCGCTTCCGTAGGCGGAACCGCCGTACCCGCCGAAGCCGCCGCCGGGCTGGAGGTCCCGCCCCTCCCAGTCCAGGTTTTCCTCCGGGATCTCCTCCAGGAAGCGGGAGAGGCGGTTGCTGGAGGTCTTGCCGTAAAGCATCCGCTGGCGGGCGTTCAGCAGGGTCAGCCGCCGCTTGGCCCGGGTCATGGCCACGTAGCACAGCCGCCGCTCCTCCTCCAGCTCGTCCTCCTCGTACTGGGCGGAGCTGCCGGGGAACACGCCCTCCTCCATGCCCACCACGTAGACCAGGGGGAACTCCAGGCCCTTGGCGGCGTGAATGGTCATGAGGGTCACGCAGTCGTCCCCGCTCTCCAGGGAGTCCAGGTCCGTGTACAGGGCAATCTCGTTCAGGAAGCCGGAGAGGGTGGCGTCCTCCGGCTGGCGGTCCAGGAAGCTCAGGATGTTGGACTTCAATTCCTGGACGTTTTCCAGGCGGCCCCGGCTCTCCATGTCGTTTTTGTCCTTCAGCGCCTGGGTGTAGCCGGTCTGCTCGCACACCGCGTCGTAGAACTCCGGCAGGGCCAGGGTCCCCCCGGCCTTGCGGAGGCCGTCGATCAGGTCCGCGAACTGGAGGAGCTTCTTCGCCGGGGTCTTCAGCTCCGGGAACAGGTCCGCGTTGCGGCAGATCTCATAGAGGGAGGCCCCCTGCTGTTCCGCCAGCGCCGCCGCCTTGTCCATGGTGGTGGCGCCGATGCCCCGGGGCGGGTTGTTGATGATGCGCCGCAGGCGCAGGTCGTCCAGGGGATTGTTCAGCACGCAGAGATAGGCCAGCATGTCCTTTACCTCCGCCCGGTCGAAGAACTTCATGCCCCCCACGACTTTATAAGGCACGCCGCTGCTGCGCATGGCGTATTCCAGGGCGTTGGACTGGGCGTTCATCCGGTAGAGGACCGCCGCGTCCCGGAAATGGCCCCCCCGGCCCACCGCCGAGAGGATGTCCCCCGTCACAAAGGCGGCCTCGTCCCGTTCGCTCAGCACCGTGCGGACGCTGACCTTCTCGCCGCCGCCGTTTTCGGTCCAGAGGGTTTTCCCCTTCCGGCCCGTGTTGTGGCGGATGACGGCGTTGGCGGCGTCCAGGATGTTCTGGGTGGAGCGGTAGTTCTGCTCCAGGCGGATGACCCGGGCGTCCTCGTACTGCTTCTCAAAGTTCAGGATGTTCTCGATGTTGGCCCCCCGGAAGCGGTAGATGGACTGGTCGTCGTCGCCCACCACGCAGAGGTTCCGGCGCCCCCCCGCCAGGAGGCCCGTCAAAAGGTACTGGAGGTGGTTCGTGTCCTGGTACTCGTCCACGCAGACATAGCGGAATTTCTTCTGGTAGCAGGCCAGCACCTCCGGCTCCTGCTTCAGCAGGGTGACGGTGTGAAAGATGATGTCGTCGAAGTCCAGGGCGCTGGCGGAGGCCAGCTTCTTTTGATACGCGGCGTAGATTTTGGCGATGCGGCCCATTCGCCAGTCGGTCTCGGCGCTGTGCTTTTGGGCGAATTCCTCCGGACCCAGGTAACGGTCCTTGGCGGCGCTGATGACGGAGAGGACGCTTTTCGGCTGGAAGGTCTTGTCGTCCAGGTTCAGCTCCTTTACCACGTCCTTCACCACCCGGCGGGCGTCGTCGGTGTCGTAGATGGTGAAGTCCTTGGCAAAGCCCAGGCGGTCGATATCCCGCCGGAGGATGCGGACGCAGGCGGAGTGGAAGGTGGAGGCCCAGACGTCGTTTGCCATGGGGCCCAGGCGGGCGGCCAGGCGGTCCTTCAGCTCTCCCGCCGCCTTGTTGGTAAAGGTGATGGCGATGATCTCCCAGGGCCGGGGCACGTCCACGGCGCAGAGCCGCCGGGCCCGGTCCGCCTCCGGCGGAGAGGGATTCTCCGGGAAGTTTTCCAGAAAAGCCAGGTCCTCCTCCGTGGCGGTTTCCGGGACGAAATCGGAGTCGCTGCCCCGGCCGTAGGTCAGGAGGTTATAGACCCGCTGGATCAGGACGGTGGTCTTGCCGCTGCCCGCCCCGGCCAGGAGGAGCAGGGGGCCCTCGGTGGTCATGGCGGCCTGGCGCTGGGCGTCGTTCAGGCGGCGGAGGTCCCCGGCGATGACCCTCCGCCGGGCGGCGGCGTAGCGTTGGTTAAAGTCGTTCATAGCGTCACCAGCTTCCTTGTCGTTTGTGTTTGCAATCTCATTTATTTTAGGGCAAAATCCGCCTCGGGTCAAGAGCGGAGGTTTGCCGGGAGCGGCCAGGCAAGTTTTTTGCTTCTCATACCGTTCTATTTTTCCTATGGGCAGCATAAACCGCATATATTTTCAATTTATTTTATCCTTCGTTTCAATCCGCCCTTAGGCCTTGTTTGAAAATTGGCGGAATGCTGGATTGGGGCAGATTTTTTTACCAGGCAAGGCGATTGGACGCAGGAATCCTGACGGATTTCAAGTCCAATCAACGCAGTCCTGGCGGAAAAAGATGCCCCAAGACGGCGTTTTGCCATTTTTCAAACAAGGCCTGGCGATTTGCCTGGGTTTCTGTATGAATGTTAAGGGGACAAATGCCCCGCATTTGTCCCCTTAACTCCTTAACTTAATGACATTGAGTGCAATGCGCCAGCTATCATCACAGCTGAATCTCCCCAATGTTACTGCGGCTTCACAATCAGGTTCACCAGCCGGTTTTTGACAAAGATGGTCTTGACCACCTGCATCCCCGCAGTGGCCTTCTGGACCTTATCCACCGTCATGGCGGCGTCTACCACGGCCTGCTCCCCGCTGTCCGCGGGCATGGTGACGGCGCCTTTCAGCCTGCCGTTCACCTGGACGGCGAAGGACACGGTGGAGGCCACGGTCTTGCTCTCGTCGTAAGCGGGCCACTGGCTTTGGCAGCACATCTTCCCAGTCTCGGCGGCAAAGCCGAACTTCTCCCACAGCTCCTCCGTGATATGGGGCGCGAAGGGGTTCAGCAGCTGAATCAGAGGCTTCATGTCCCCCTTGGTGACCCCGTTGGCCGTCAGCTCGTTCACCGCTGTCATCATGGCGGCAACGGCCGTGTTCATTTTCAGGCTGTCGATATCCCCTGTGACCTTTTTGATGGTCCGGTGGAGGATGGCCTCGTTGGCGGGAGAGGGGTTCGGGTCGTCCTTGGCGTTCTCCGCCAGGTTCCATACGCGGTCCAGGAAGCGCTTGGAGCCCTTCACCGCCTCGGTGGACCAGATGGCCGCCTGCTCGAAGTCTCCTACGAACATGATATACAGGCGCATGGTGTCCGCGCCGTACTGGGCCACGATGTCGTTGGGGTTCACCACGTTGCCCCGGGATTTGGACATTTTCTCGCCGCCCTCGCCCAGGATCATGCCGTGGCTGGTGCGCTTGGCGTAGGGCTCCTTGGTGGGCACGACCCCGATGTCATAGAGGAACTTGTGCCAGAAGCGGCTGTACAGCAGGTGGAGGGTGGTGTGCTCCATGCCGCCGTTGTACCAGTCCACGGGGGACCAGTAATCCAGGGCCTCCTTGGAGGCCAGGGCCTTGTCGTTGTGGGGGTCCATATAGCGCAGGAAGTACCAGCTGGAGCCCGCCCACTGGGGCATGGTGTCCGTCTCCCGCTGGGCGGGGCCGCCGCACTTCGGGCAGGTGGTGTTCACCCAGTCCGTCATCTTCGCCAGGGGGCTTTCGCCGGTGTCCGTCACCTCATAGCTCTCCACCTCGGGAAGGAGCAGGGGCAGCTCCGACTCCGGCAGGGGGACCCAGCCGCACTTTTCGCAGTTCACCAGGGGGATGGGTTCGCCCCAGTAGCGCTGGCGGCTGAACACCCAGTCCCGGAGCTTGAAGTTGGTCTTTTTCACGCCGAAACCGTGCTCCACGGCGTATTCCTTCATGGCGGGAATGGCCTCTTTTACGGTCATGCCGTTCAGGAAGCCGGAGTTTATCATGATGCCGTCGTCTTTGGTGGTGTAGGCGCTTTTGCTGATATCGCCCCCCTCCACGACAGGAATGATGGGCAGGCCGAACTTGGTGGCGAAGTCCCAGTCCCGCTGGTCGTGGCCGGGCACGCCCATGACGATGCCGGTGCCGTAGCCCATCAGCACGTAGTCGGAGACGAACATGGGGACGGTTTCGCCGTTGGCGGGGTTGGTGACCAGGACGCCCTCCAGCCGGACGCCGGTTTTCTCCTTGTTCAGCTCGCCCCGCTCAAAGTCGGATTTTCTCGCGGCCTCCGCCTGATAGGCGGCCACCTCGTCCCAGTTGCCGATGCGGTCCTTCCATTTTTCCAGCAGGGGATGCTCCGGGGAGATGACCACATAGGACAATCCGAAGAGGGTGTCCGCCCGGGTGGTGTAGACGCTGACGGTATCTTCCATATTGGTCTCAAAGGTCAGCTCGCAGCCCTCGGACCGGCCGATCCAGTTCCGCTGCTGGATTTTGACCCGGTTGATGAAGTCCACGTCCTCCAAATCGTCGATGAGCCGGTCAGCGTACTTGGTGATGGCCAGCATCCACTGGGATTTTTCCTTGCGGATGACCTCGCCGCCGCAGCGCTCGCACACGCCCTCCACCACTTCCTCGTTGGCCAGGACGATCTTGCAGCTGGTGCACCAGTTCACGGGCATGGAGGCCTTATAGGCCAGGCCCTTCTTGAACATCTGGAGGAAAATCCACTGGGTCCACTTGTAGTAGTCCGGGTCCGTGGTGTTGACCTCCCGGTCCCAGTCGAAGGAGTAGCCCAGCATCTGGAGCTGCTTGCGGAAGTTGGAGACGTTGTCGTGGGTGACCTTGGCGGGGTGGATGTGGTTTTTCACGGCGTAGTTCTCCGTGGGCAGGCCGAAGGCGTCGTAGCCGATGGGGAAGAGGACGTTATAGCCCTGCATCCGCTTTTTCCGGCAGATAATGTCCATGGCGGTGAAGGGCCGGGCGTGGCCCACATGGAGGCCCTGGCCGGAGGGGTAGGGGAACTCGATGAGGCCGAAGAATTTTTCCCGGCTCTTGTCGCCGTTGACGGCGGTGAAGGGTTTTTCTTCCAGCCATTTGGCCTGCCATTTTTGTTCTATGGCGGTGAAATCGTACTTCATGTGTGATCTCCTTCTATTGATAATATGGCTATTATGGCGCTTTTGCAAAGCGGGGGGGTGTTGCTCGCCCTTGCGGGCGGGGGAGAATGGATACCAGCGATGGCTGGTCCATTGCACCCCCCATTTTCTCTTTTTCTTCCAGAAGAAAAAGAGAAAACGGGCCGTGCACGGTCCAAAAGAGAAAAAGAAGTAATTTGGCCTTCGATCGGCAGAACACCCCGCGAAGTGAGATTGGTTTTTTAGGGGAGGATAGGGGACCTGACCTCTTGGTCAGGCCATTTCCTTGGGCCGGAAGTTTTGGTACTTGCTGAATGGACTTTCTCCTCTTTCCGCTGCCGCTGATGCGGTGCTGCGCTGTGGGCCTGATATGCTCCCAGGGACTGCCCTCCTACTGGTACAACACCCCGAAATGCCGATTCCTGGGTAGGAGCATGCGCTCTCCTTGTGGGGCCTGACCCCCTGGTCAGGCCATTCCACCAGGGACTGCCCTTCTGCCGGCAGAACTCGGCTCAGCTCCGCTCAAAGCCCAGATACCGCGTCCCCTGGAAGGTCAGGGTCCCCCGGTCCCCCTCCGCCAGCATTCCGTATTCCGGGCCGCTGACGGCCAGCTCCATCCGGTCCCCGCTCTCCACCTGGAAGGTGGCGTAGTAGCGGGTGGAAGAATGGTGCATGTCGTTCTGGCCGTGATGATGGCTGACGCAGGTACGCTTGGCGGCCACCTTGGCGGAAACCGTCAGCCGGGGGGAGGCGTTGTTCTTGCTCCAGGTCCCAACGCCCCGGACTGCCGTCACGATGAACGTGCCGATGACGATGACAAATACCGTGATGAACAGAAATGGGAAAATCGAAAATATCAGGTCAAATCCGCCCATTCCAAACCCCATGCTCATGTCCTCTCTCCTTTCTCAAACGGCGAAAACGCCCCCAGCCTATGCGGCCAGGGGCGTGGATGCACGCGGTACCACCCTGTTCAGCCGCCAGCGGCGGCCCTCAAAGCCCGGTAACGGAGGCAGACCGCCCCGCCCTACCTCTCGGGCGGGAGACTCCGGGACCAGTCATGCACAGGGGCTCCCCCGCCGGCTCGCACCATCCGCCGGCTCTCTGAGGGCGGGACATTCCCCCGTCTTTTTTCCCTTCATCGTCGTTCAACAGGCCCTATTGTACGGGGAAGGGGCCGTTTTGTCAAGGGGGAACTGCCGAAAAAACCGCCCGGGACGGCTCCCGGGCGGTCCTTTTAGCCGGATTTACTTCTCCTTCACCTCGTCGAAGAGCTTCCCGGTTTCCGCGTCCGGGGCCGGGGTCAGCAGGCTCACAATGATGATGGCGGCCAGGCCCACCACGAAAGCGGGCAGCAGCTCATAGATGTCCAGCGCGCCGCCCATGGGGCGGACCAGGAACTTCCAGACGAAAATCATCACGCCCCCGGCGACGAGGCCCGCCATGATGCCCTGGCGGTTGCTCCGCTTCCAGTAGAGGGCGCAGAGGATGGCGGGGCCAAAGGCCGCGCCGAAGCCCGCCCAGGCGAAGGACACGATCTGGAACACGTTGCTGTCGGGGTCCGAGGCCAGGAACAGGGCGATGACGGCGATGACGATGACGGTCAGCCGGGCAATCAGCATGGTCTGCTTTTCCGTCAGCTTTACGCCGAAGACCCCCTGGACGATGTTCTCCGAGAAGGCGGAGGAGGCCGCCAGCAGCTGGCTGTCGGCGGTAGACATGGTGGCGGCCAGGATGCCCGCCAGGATGCAGCCCGCCACGATGGCGGGGAGGATGCCGTAAGAGGACAGCAGGTCGGACAGCTTCACGATGATGGTCTCGGTGGCGCTGCCCTCCAGGAAGGGCACCCGGCCCGCGGCGGAGACGGCATGGCCCACGATGCCGATGAACACCGCCACGCCCATGGAGATTACCACCCACGTTCCCGCGATGCGGCGGGAGAGGGTCAGCTCGTTTTCGTCCCGGATAGCCATGAAGCGGACCAGGATGTGGGGCATGCCGAAGTAGCCCAGGCCCCAGGCCATCATGGAGATGATGCGGATGAAGCCATAGGGCTCCGCCGCGCCGCTGGCGGCGTTATAGGTCTCGGTGAAGCTGAAGAAGCCCGGGAGGGTCTGGGCGTGGGCGATTACCGCGTCCATGCCCCCCGCCTGGACCACGCCGAAGACCACGATGACGGCCAGAGCCGCGGTCATGATGACGGACTGGATCAGGTCCATGGTCGCCACGGCGTTGAATCCGCCGATGGAGGTATAGCTGATGATGACGATGGCCCCGACCACGACGGCCATCATGTAGTCCCAGCCGAAGAGGCTGTTGAAGAGCTTGCCGATGGCGGCAAGGCCCGAGGCAACATACGGCACGAAGAAGATCAGGATGATGAGGGCGGAAATGCACATGATGACGGGCTTCTTTTCGCCGTAGCGCCGGGAGATGAAGCTGGGGATGGTGATGGCGTCCAGCTTCACGCTGTAGCGGCGGAGCTTTTTCGCCACCAGCAGGAAGTTGAGGTAGGTGCCCGCGGCCAGGCCGATGGCGGTCCAGCTGGCGTCGGCCACGCCGGATAAGTAGGCCAGGCCGGGGATGCCCATAAGCAGGTAGCTGCTCATGTCGGAGGCCTCGGCGCTCATGGCGGTGACCAGGGGGCCAATGCCCCGGCCTCCCAGGTAGAAGCCCTCGGCGCTCTTCTTGGAGCGGCGGCCGATCATCACGCCTGTGAAGATGACGAAGCAGAGGTACAGGATGATGGTGGCCATGATACAGATTTGTGCGGCAGACATATTCTCTCTCCTTTTCGGTTCAGTGGGTGCTATCATAGCACACTTTTTACTAGAATAAAAGACAGAACGAAGTATAGAATACAGTCTGCACTCCGTTCTGTATCATTTGCATAAAATGGTGAAATATCAAGTCTTTTCAGCCGTACAGTTTTTAAGGAAAAATTTCGCCGGAAAGCAAATATTTCAATCAACTCCGCCAGCTCTCCAGAAATGTGGGCGTCATGGCGTCCGTGTAGGCCACCAGCGAGTACTCCCCGCCGCAGAGGCACCAGTCGTACAGCAGCGCCCGCTCCCAGAGGGCGTAAGCCTTTACGATCTCGTTCACCGTCCGGTCCGCCCGGAGCTGCCCCGCCCGCTGTCCCTCGGCGATAATTTTCCGCAGGAGCTTGAAATAGGTGCGGTTCCGGTCCAGCAAATGCTTCTCACCCCGGGTCAAAAGCTGGGTGGAGAGGAGCCGGGCCAGCAGGTCCAGGGAGATGCCCCCGTCGATCATGGCGAAGAGCTCGTGGTTCAGGAATACCAGCTTCTCGATGGCGTCCTGCTCCGGCGAGAGGGCGGGAAGCAGCTCCTCGTATTTTTCGTCGAAGACGTTGGACAGGGTGCCAAGCAGCGCGTCCTTCCCGTCAAAGTAGTGATAAAAGGAGCCCTTGGAGGTTTCGGACTCAAACACGATGTCCTCAATGGTGGTGTCCTCATAGCCCTGCTCGTAGAAGAGCTTCCAGGCGGCGGAGATGATGCGGCCCTTGGTGTTCCGGGTGTTTTTCCGGGGCATGGCGGGGCCTCCTTTCCGGGATTTATGGTTGACAGCCCGGGGAAGGGCTGGTATAATCAAGGCAAGAGGGGCGCGGCCGGGGCATCGGCCGCAGCTCAACCTCGTCAAGTTTTGAGCTTGGAGATTTGGCCGCTTCCTATGCCGGGGGGCGGTTATTTCTTTTTCGTTACATTGATAACGCCAAAGATCACAACGGCCAGCAGGTTCAGCAACGCCAGGGTTTCCAGAACCGTCACGCTGTCACCTCCTATGTACGGAGGCCAAGCCGTTCCCCTCCCGCCTGATATGGATATAGCACATTTTAGCGGGCGTGTCAACGGCGGGGACCAATGGAACCCGCACTTTTTGCAAGGTTTCCAGCACATTCTCCGGTGTTCATTTGTGGAGAGTGCGATTATAATGAAGAGCAGACAAGGAGGAAGGACCCATGAAATTCTGGAAGATGAACGGGGCCGGAAACGACTTTATCATCCTCAACAACCTGGAAGAGCGCCTGCCCCTGGAGGCCATTCCCCAAATCGCCCGGACGCTGTGCCGCAGGCGCATGTCCATCGGGGCCGACGGGCTGATGGTGGTGGAGGCGGCGGACCAGGGCGGCGACTTCAAGATGCTGTTCTTCAACTCCGACGGAAGCGTGGGGGAGATGTGCGGCAACGGGGCCCGGTGCATCTGCCGCTACGGCTTTGAAAACGGTCTTGCCAAGGAGGCCCAGGCCGTGGAGACCACCGCCGGAATGGTGTTTGGCCGGAGAATCGGCCGCCGGCTCTACCGGGTCCGCCTCAACGACCCCGCCACGATAAAACTGGACTGCCCGGTGGAGGTGGACGGCGTGCGGTACGCCTGTTCCTACGTGGAGCTGGGGGACCCGGGACTGCCCCACGCGGTGGTCCCGTACCACAACCTGCAAAACGCCGACGAAAACGAGCTTCGGGAGCTGGGCCGGAAAATCCGCTGGAACCCGGTCTTTCCCAAGGGGGCCAACGTGAATTTCTACGAGCTCACCGGGGAGGACCGCTTCTTCGAGCGGACCTTCGAGCGGGGGGTGGAGGACTTTACCTACGCCTGCGGCACGGGCACCGGGTCCGTAGCGGCGGTGCTGGCCCTTCAAGGAAAGGTCAGCGGGCAGCGGGTCCGGGCGGACATGACCGGCGGGACGCTGTATGTGGACGCGGAGCGGGTCCACAGCCAGATTACGGAGCTCTGCCTTACCGGGCCCACCAACGTGGTCTGCACCGGCGAGGTTGCGGACGAGGATCTGACGTATCAGCCATTGTGTGAGTAAAACAGGAGGGACATTATGGAAAAGAAATCCATCGCGAAAAACTACGCCTTTTTAGCCGTCATGCTGGGGGCCATGATTCTGGGCGCCATTCTGGGCTGGGTCTGGCCCGCCCAGGTGGACGGGGACGGAAGCGTCATATCCGGCACCGGCGCGACGGTCCTCAAGCCCCTGGGCACCGTGTTCATCAACCTGATGTTCTGCGTGGTGGTCCCCATGGTCTTCGCCTCCATCTCCAGCGCCGTGGCGAATATGGAGAGCCGGAAGCGGGCGGGGAAGATCATGGGCGTCACCGTGGGCACCTTCGTGGTCACCGGGGCCATTGCCGCCGTCATTATGTATGTGCTGATGATGGTCTTCCCGCCGGTGCCCGCCGCCTGGACGAACCTGGCCGCGGAAGAGATCGGCGAGTACGCCACCCTTCCCGACATGATCGTCAACTTCTTCACCGCCAGCGATTTCAGCGGCCTGCTGACCCGCCGGGCCATGCTGCCCCTGATCGTGTTCTCCCTGCTTTTCGGCTTTGCCGTGAACCTCAACGGCGGCAGGGAGACCCCCGTGGGCCGCTTCCTGGACGACCTGGCCGGGGTCATGCTGAAATTCGTAAAGATCATCACCTACTACGCCCCCATCGCCTTCTTCGGCTTCTTCGCCGACCTGGTGGCCACCTACGGCCCCCAGATCACCGAGAACTACGCCCGGGCCCTGGCGGTGTACTATCCCCTCTGCTTTGTCTACATCTTCACCGCCTGGCCCCTCTTCGCCCGGTTCGGCGGCGGCAAGGGCGCCGCCGGCGTCATGTTCCGGCACATCACCAAGCCCGCCGTGGTGTCCCTGGGCACCTGCTCCTCGGTCGCTACCATCCCCACGAACATGGAGGAGGCCGCCGACACCGGCATCCGAAAGGACGTGGCGGATATGGTGCTGCCCCTGGGGGCCACGATGCACATGGACGGGTCCTGCTTCTCCTGCGTGCTGAAAATCGCCTTTGTCCTGGGGGTCTTCGGCCAGAAGCTGACCCTGGGGATGCTGATTCCCGTGGTGCTGGTGGCGGTCCTCAGCTCCGTGGGCATGAGCGGCGTCCCCGGCGGCGGGTACATCGGCGAGTACATCATCTGCTCCATTTTCTTCCCCGCCCAGATGGAGATTGCCTTCCCCATCCTGGTGGTCATCGGCAACCTGGTGGACCCCCCGGCTACCATGATCAACGCCGCCGGAGATTACGTGACCTGCTTCATCGTCTCCCGCTTTGTGGACGGGAAGGACTGGCTCCGGAAGCAGCTGAGGAAATAAGCGTCCCCCGGAACGGGCCTCAGGGCCGGGGAGCGGTCCTCCTTGCGGGGGCCGTCCCGGTCCCTTTTCCACAGGGGCCCGTTCCTGTATAGGGAAAGCCCCGCGCCAGATGGCGCGGGGCTTCTTTGCTTATTATACGGGCGAATCAGGGAACGCTTCAGCTCCCATATCGGACCGGCGCGGGCGGGGATGGAGGGGGCGGGTTGCATGTTGTTTCCATTGGTGGTATACTCGGCTTATAAAAAACCGGCAAACGGGAATTGGGGGAGGACATGAGATGCAGGAAGCCGTATTGAAGATTCAACGGTTAGGCATACCGCCGGAGGGCTTTGAGGATGGTGAATTTCCCGATGAAGATACCATTCAAATCTGGGACGAATGGGTTGAGGCGGTTAACGCCATAGAAAGGCCGGTAACATGGGAGGAAGCCGAAATCCTTATCAAATGCAGTCCCACCGAGCATATGTCCGGCGTAGAATGGACCTTCCTGCACTGCATCGAAAGCGTCTTCAAGCCTGAAGCAACGGAGGATTACCGGAACCTGATTGAAAAATGCAATTCGGACCTGTTAAAGGACATGCTGGTTCAGCGGCTCCAAAATTACATCGACAGCACGGAGTGATACGCCAGGATTTATGGGGGATTTTGTCTTTTGGCAGAATCCCCCTGTTCCAAATCTTCTCCCGCCGGAGCACCGGCGGAAGAGCATGCGTCTCCGGAACGAAAAAGCATCTGCCCCGGTTCAGGGCAGATGCTTTTTCCAACGCAGTCCGGACGGCAGAACCTGCGGTCTTCGCGCGGGGCGTCTGTTCCGCGCCCTTCTTTTCCGCTGCGCCGCGGAGCCGCCCGGAGGGGTCCCGCCTCAGCGCATGTTGCCGGTCATGCTGTCCACGGCCTGATCTACCGCCGTGCCCAGCTTTTGGATGCCCTGATCCATCTGTTTCTTCACGGTCCGGCGGCTGCTCTGGGGCGCCATCATCCCCGCCACCGCGCCGGCGGCCATGCCCGCGCCGATGCCGAGGAAAAACCCGGTGCTCTTCTTCATCTTCATTCACTCCTTTTCCGTGCGCCTTCAGTTTGCCCCGGAGCGGAGAAAAAATCCGCCGGACCATTTGCCAAAGCCCGCCAGACGCGGTATACTATGGAAAATAACCTGTTTTCCGGGAGGAACCGCCATGACTGCCATCTATCTTATCCGCCACGCCGAGGCGGAGGGCAACCTCTACCGCATCGCCCAGGGCCAGCACGAGAGCAATCTCACGGACCGGGGCTGGCGGCAGGTGAAGGCCCTGGAGCGCCGCTTCGCGGACGTCCCCATCGACGCGGTTTACGCCAGCGACCTCTACCGCACCCGGGCCACCGCCACGGCCATTTACAGGCCCAAACACCTGCCCCTCCACCGCTGCCCGGGCCTCCGGGAAATCTGCGTGGGGGACTGGGAGGGCCGGACCTGGGGGGACATCGCCCGCCGCACGCCGGAGGCCATGGCGGATTTCGGCAGCCGCATGGACCGCTGGGCTATCCCCGGGGCGGAGACCCCGGCGGAGGTGCTGGCCCGGGTCCGCGCCACGGTGGAAGACATTGCCCGGGCGAACCCCGGGAAGACCCTGGCCCTCTTCTCCCACGGCTACGCCATCCGCCTCCTGCTGGCAAACCTCCAGGGGATCTCCCTCCGGGACACCGGGGAAAAATCCCCCACCGGGGACAACACCGCCGTATCCCTGCTGGAGTGGGACGGGGAGCGCCTCCGGGTGGTCTTCATGAACGACAACGGCCACTTAAAGACCCCGGAATATCTGGCGGGGGAACAGGCCGTCCGCCGGGCCTATGCCCTGGAGCCCGGGCTGTGGTTCCGGCCCCTGGCGGGCCCGGAGGCGGCGGAACGCCTCCGCGCAGCCTGGACGGAGGCGGGGGAGGCCGGGCCCGTCCCCGCCGCCTCCCTGACCCTGGAGGGCCTTTTGGGCGAGGAGGCCGTGGGCCTGCTCCACATGAGCCCGGAAACCGGGCGGATTTCCCTGGCCTACATCCGCCCGGACTGCCGGAGGCGGGGCCTGGGCGTCCAGCTCCTGGGCCAGGCGGTGCGGCATACCCGGGAGCGGGGCGGGGAGGAGCTGTCCGCCGCCGCGTCCCCCGGCGGGCCCGGCGGGGCGTTCCTCCGGGACTGCGGCTTTGTCCCCCACGACGGCGGGCCGGAGGGGGCGGTCCTCTGGCGGAAACGCATCGGCTTTGACCCATCGGTCTGACAGTCTGCTAAGACTTTGTAAATTCCTTGTCCGCCTGCCAAATTCCGGCAAAGTTAGCGTTGACAAAACGTGTATGATTTTCTATAGTAGTCTCACAGCTCATGGCTTCGTAAAAGGGAGTAGCTTACGTTTCAAACGTGGCGCGGCTCGTCATCACGATGGTTAACCGCCATCCGGGCCCGCTGAAAAGCGAGACTTTTATCCCGTGGGACAACTGCCGGTATCCGGCGTTGCCCGGGGGATAGAGGTCTCGCTGAATTTTTGGAAAGCGGTGGATCGCATGGAAATTTGGATCACGGTGCTCTTATTTTTGCTGGGCCTGCTCCTGATCATCAAGGGCGGCGACTGGTTCCTGGACGGGGCCGTCTGGATCGCGGAGGCCACCGGCGTGCCCCGGTTCATCATCGGGGCCACCATCGTCTCCCTGGCGACGACCCTGCCGGAACTGACGGTCTCCCTCACCGGCACCCTCCAGGGGGAGGTGGACCTGGCGGTGGGCAACGCCGTGGGCTCCGTCACGGCCAACCTGGGGCTCATCCTGGGCATCTCCCTGGTGTGCATCCCCTCGGCCGTCAAGAGGGCCCAGTTCCAGCTCAAGGCCCTGCTGATGGTCCTGGGGGCGGGGCTGCTGCTGGTCCTCAGCCGGGGGGGCGTGCTGCGGGCCCTGCCGGGAACGCTGCTGTTCGCCATCTTTGCCGTGTACCTCTGGAGCAACCTCAAGGACGCCCGGACCGGCATGGCAAAGGACCGGGAGGCCCGGCCCAAGCGCCGCACAGTCTCCCGGCGGCAGATGATGGAAAAGCTCTTTCTCTTCGTCCTGGGCATTACGGCCATTGTCGCCGGCTCCCAGCTTCTGATCAACTACGGCAGTGAGCTGGCCCTGCTGATGGGGGTCCCCGCCAGCATCATCGGCGTGACCATGGTGGCCGTCGGCACCTCCCTGCCGGAGCTGGTCACCACGCTGACGGCCATCGCCAAGAAGGAATCCTCCATGTCCGTGGGCAACATCATCGGGGCCAACGTCATCGACCTGACCATGATTCTGCCCGTCTGCTCCGCCGTCAGCGGCGGGGCCCTGACCATCGGGGCGCAGACGACGCTGCTGGACATGCCGGCCTGTCTGCTGCTGTGCTGTGCGGCGGTGCTTCCGCCTCTGGTGACGGAGCGGTTCTACCGCTGGCAGGGCGTGCTGATGCTGGGGCTGTACGCGGGGTATATAGCGCTTTTGGTAACTTAGGGCCTATCTTTGGGAGAGGCTGGGGAGCGGGGCGCAGGATTGGAAACATCCTGCGCCCCGCTTGTACCTTGGCGGCTTGGATAGGAGGAACAGGCATATGGCAGAGATTGCTTTCGATGGGAGGATCTGCTATACTTTCTTTGTGAGCAAGCGCAAAGAACGTATGGGGGTATCATTATGTTTTGGACATTGCGGATAAGACCCGGAGAAGAGGAAAGAAACGTATATGCTGAAGCGGAGGAATATGGAGTTATCTGCAAGCCGCAGGATTTGCAGGGAATTGCCGAACGCTTAGATAAATATATGAAAACGACGAAAGTGCGCGGAGCCGGTTTGATAAAATACATTGGACGAAGCCATCTCGTGGATGACGGCGAAAACTGGTATGAATGGAGCATGGGACTTTCATGCTCAAAAGAGGGACGTTTAAGCAACGAACAAGGACGCTTGTGGTATTTTGAGTTCATGCCGAACCGGCATTATCATTTAGGACTAGGACAAACGAGCGCGGAAGAGGTGTATGAATTTCCCCAAAGGAAAGATATCCTGTATTATTTTATCCTGGTAAAATATTATTGGTATTATGAAGAAAATGGTGAGATTGTGTGCGCCGATCACGACGACGCGCGAAAAAAGCGGGAGGCATTTTTTCAGGGCTTATTTCACTGCATTGGCTTTCCTGTAGAAACCCTGTATACTTATCCTAAGGATTCCCGCGGCATTTTCTGTAAACCGGGGAAGAAGTTTGGCGAAAGCCTGACATGATATCAACCGGCTTCACGTTCTTTTTCCCAGCCGTTCACGCCACATGGTCAATTCCTTTTGGACATTCTCTGTATCAGAAAGCCAATCAAGCCACTCCTGATAAAATTCATGAAAGCTGTACGCTTTAAAAAGATACGCTCCTTCATTGTCCGCAATGAATATCTGCCCCTTTCGCTCACCGGATACGACGAGGCCAAAATCCCATTGGCATCCGTGGGTTCCCAGAACAAAAAAGCCGTCTGTGCCGCAAACGGCGTTTCCAGGCTGCGTTTATATGCCTCCTGGAAATCGCCGTACGCCCCGCTCATAAGGGAATCCTCAAACGGCATAATCCCATAATCAGGACCCGCTCCTCCATTCGCGGCCTGCGTGATAAACTGGAAGTAATCCTCTGGAAACGTAAAATGATACGTTTCCTCTACCAAACGGACAGCCGCCGCATCCAGCGGCGGATTCAGCTTATATTGATGCTTCGACGCGCCAAACGGCTCTCATTTCCAATCTATGCGGTGCGCCCGCTCCAATATCGTTATGATTTTTTCATAACATAATGCCGCCATTTTTCTCCTTATCTGTGTACGAAACGCACACATTTTCTTTGTCAATTCGCTGAGAACGCAAAGCCGAAGCGAGACTTCATTACGAATCAACACCCGCCAAAAAGCAATTTCTTTTCGGCGGGTGTTTGTTCCCCTGCGGCACACGCCCCAAAGGGGGCTTTTCTTTTTTCCAACTCCCAATTCGCTTCTGTGTTCCTAACGCCCTGATTCTAGACTTTAGTGTATAATAATTCATTCATCCGAATTATACATATTATGCTTCAACTCTGTGCGCAGTAATTATTGTATAGCTATATGCGTTCACAGTTATTTTGTAGTGACCTGTGAAAATATACCAGTTCTTTCCGATTCTTTCAATTTTAGCATTTTTGTCCAGAATCTGCACCCCGCTCCATTGGACAACATCGTCTGTTTCAATTTGGCAGTTCCTTTTTATCCGCTCTACACCCATTTCTGTTGTATGAAGTTTATCAATGTTTTTAATTAAATCGTTCATTCTTATACCAGCCTATACATATTTACCATTGTAATTCACCGGGAACACGAAATCGAATTGGGACTTTTCCAAACGACAGGCCGGGCCCTCGTTCTTCCCTCAGGGCTCCCCGTCTTCCTCCAGCAGCCGCAGTCCCGCCAGATCCGTCACCGGCAGGGAGAAGGCCACGGCCTGGGCCCGGGTGCTCATTCCCGCCTGGGTCATGACGGCCTTCATGATGGGCTTGCGGTCCGCCTCCTTGGCCAGGATGAATACGATCTCCTTCTCCGCCGCCAGGGACACGCCCAAAAACTTTCGCGCCAGCTCCGTCCCCGTGCCCTTGGCGTGGATGGTGGTGCCTCCGGCGGCCCCGGCGGAGCGGGCGGCGTCCATCACCTGGTCGGTGTGGCCCCGGTTGGCGATGACCACGATCAGCTCGTGGGTGATGTCCCTGTCCATGTCGTCGTCCTCCTCCGCCTGCCATGACAGCAGATAGTCCCTGGCCCGGGCCCCGCCTACGCTGGAGATGGGCACGGTCATCAAAATCCCCCGCCCCGGCACGTCCAGCCACAGCTCCCGGGCCGCCCGCCGCACAATGCGCCCCGACCGGGGGGCCGCCAGCAGCAGCACGGCCTTCTCCGTGGCCTCCAGGCCCAGGTAATCCAGCACCTCCGTGGCGGCGGTGCCCTGTCCCAGGGCGGACAGCACCAGCGCGGCCCCCTGGGACTGGAACCAGGCGGCGAACTCCCCGCCCCGGCTCCGGTCCGTAATAACGATCATGAGAACGGCGCTGTCCATGGGCGGGCCTCCTCTCTCCAAGCGCTCCCGCGCTCAAATTCAATACACAAGGTCGATGATCTCCTCGTCCTCCGCCGCCTGGGCCAGCTGGGCCTTCAGCTTCCACTGGTAGGCAAGGCCCAGGAGCTGGATGGTCAGCAGCGGCGTCATGGCCACCATGGCGACGACGCCGAACGCGTCGGTGACGATGTTCCCCCCCAGGGCCTCGCAGGCCCCCATGGCGAAGGGGAGCAGGAACGTGGCCGTCATAGGGCCCGAGGCCACGCCGCCGGAGTCAAAGGCGATGGAGGTGAAGATCTTCGGCACGAAGAAGGACAACACCACCGCCAGCAGATACCCCGGGACCAGAAAGGCGAAGATGGAGACCCCCGTCAGCACCCGCACCATGGCAAGGCCGATGGACGCCGCCACGCCGACGGAGAGGCTGGCGCCCATGGCCCCGCCGGGGATGGCCCCGGAGGTGATCTCCTCCACCTGGCGGTTCAGCACGTGGACCGCCGGCTCCGCCTGGACGATGAACCAGCCCATCAGCATGCCAATGGGCGCCAGCAGCCAGTTGAAGGGCAGGGAGGCAATCTGACGGCCCAAATAGGTGCCCGCCGGGAGAAAGCCCACGTTGACCCCCGTGAGGAACAGCGCCAGGCCGATGTATGTATAGAGAAGGCCGATGACGATTTTCCAGACCTTCTTCCGCTTCAGCCGCAGGGCCGCCACTTGGAACAGGCCGAAGAAGGCGGCGATGGGGAAGAGGCTCTTGAAGACCTCCACGGCGTACTCCGGCAAAGCCGAGAGGAACAGGCCCCCCAGCTCCCGGCTGTCCGCCGCCTGGGGCATGGCGGAGGGATTATAGGCCCCGGAGGCGGGGTAAATCATCGCCAGGACCAGCACCGCCAGGATGGGCCCCACGGAGCACAGGGCCACCAGGCCGAAGCTGTCCTGAGCGGCGTTCTCGTCGCTCCGGATGGAGGATACGCCCAGGCCCAGGGCCATGATGAAGGGCACGGTCATGGGGCCCGTGGTGACGCCGCCGGAGTCGAAGGCCACGGCTAAAAAGTCATCCGGCACAAAAAACGCCGCCAGGAGGAACACCGCCGCGTAGGACCCCACCAGCAGCCACTGGAGGGAAATCTGAAACAGGATGCGCAGCAGCGCCACCACCAGGAAGACCCCCACCCCGGCGGCCACGGCCCCCACAAGCACGGCGTTGGGGATGCCGGGGACCTGGGAGGCCAGGACCTGGAGGTCCGGCTCGGAGATGGTGACCACCACGCCGATGAGGAAGCTGACGGAGACGATGACCCAGACCTTCCGGGAGCTTGCCATGTGGGCGCCCGCCTGTTCGCCGATGGGGGTCATGGCGGCCTCCGCCCCCAGGGTGAAGAAGCCCATGCCCAGAATCAGCAGCACCGCCCCCGCCAGGAAGGCCAGCAGCGCGTCCACCGGCAGGGGGGCCACGGTGAGGCAGAGGACCAGCACGATGGCCGTGATGGGCAGCACGGAGGCCAGGGCCTCCCGGACCTTTTCCCCCAGGACGGTCTTTGTCCGGCCCATCCGGTCCTTCCAGCGTCCAAGCCTGCCCACGGGCCCGCCTCCTCTCCAAGCGCAATTTAGAATCTGATTTATTTTAGCACAAAACCGGCCCCTCCCGCAAGGAATCCCGGAGTTCTTTACAGGAAATTTACACCTTTGGGCCGGGCTGAAAAAACGGTTGCATTTCCGCCCGCTTTCCAGTAGAATGTATGTTTGACAGCACTGTCGGAAATCCCAGCGGCCCCGCCGCTGAAACACGAGGTATCATCATGAATCTGAAAGAAGTCAGCGAGCTCCGCCGCCGCTTCCGGCCGGAGAAAAGCGCCGTCAGCCGGGTTTACGGCTGCTATGTCAACGGCTCCAGCCGGGAAATCATCTCCTATCTGGACGAGTCCCTGGGGAATATGCCCCTGGAGGAGGCGGAGAAGTACTTGAGCCTTCTGAAAAAGTCCCTCTCCGGGGCCCTGGGAAAGAACCTCATCGATGTGGTTTTCTCCACGGCCCAGGTGATGGACAGCGACGAGCACCGCCTCCTCTCCGCCCTGCGGGAGTCTGAACTCAAGGACGGGGAGATCCGGGAGACCTTCTACCGCGCCGTCATCGACGCCCTGGACATGGGGGATAACAACTACCTCATTCTCCTGGCCCACGACGCCTACGACGTGCCCCACCGGGGGAAGGACGGGGAGGCCGACCCCGGCCGGTCCGAGGAGGTGTTCTCCTACATCCTATGCAGCGTCTGCCCGGTGAAAAACTGCAAGATGGAGCTGGGCTACTTCCCCGGGGAGAACGAGTTCCACAGCTGCGCCGCCGGGCAGGTGGTCTCCGCCCCGGAGCTGGGCTTCCTCTTCCCCGCCTTCGACGACCGGGCGGCGAATATTTACAACGCCCTCTTTTACTCCCGGAAGGCCGACCAGATTCACCAGGAATTCCTGGACGCGGTGTTCCGCACGGAGCCTCCCATGTCCGCCGCCGAGCAGAAGGAGGCCTTTGAGGAGGCCCTGTCCGGGGCGCTGGAGGAGGCGTACAATCTGGAGGTGGCCCAGGCCGTCCACGGGCGGCTTCTGGAGAAGATCGAGGCCCATAAGGAGGACAAGGAGGCGGAGCCCCTGGCCCTCTCCGCCGGGGAAATCGGCGGCATCCTCCGGGACTGCGGCGTGGCGGAGGAAAAGGCGGAGGCGTTCCGGAGCCGGTGCGGGGAGGCCTTCGGCGGCGCGGCGCTGAACCCGGAGAACCTCATCGACGCGAAGCGCTTCGACGTGAAGACGGAGCACGCCGCCATTTCCATCGACCCGGCTTACAGCTATCTGGTGGAGACCCGGATTATCGACGGGCGGAAATACCTGCTCATCCCCGCCGGGGAGGGCGTGGAGGTCAACGGCCTGAGCGTGGGGCTGGAGGCGGAGACGCCGGAAGCATAAAGAGCGGCCCCCGGCTTTCCCGCCGGGGGCCGCTTTCACCTCACGCCTGTAAATCAATCTCCCCGCCGCTGGCGGGCGCCCCCACTTCCTCCGGCAGCGCCATGGCGGCGCTGTCCGCGGCGTACTGCTGGGCCACCGCTTCCATGGAGGGCTGGATGGAGGAGGCCAGCTTCTGGGCCTGTTCCCGGAGCTCCATGTCCACGGCGGCAATATGGTTCTGCATTCGGTTATCCACTTCCGCCTCCCGGAGATAGCCGGACTCCCGGAGCCGCCGCATGGCCTGCTTGCGCAGCAGCTCCTGCTTCTGGCGGCGGGCCTCCCGGGTCCGCTTCTCCTGCATCAGTTTTTTCTGCCGGTCCTGGGCGATTTTCTCCCGGTTCAGCTCCCGGTTCTTCTTCCCCGCCCGCTGGACGGCTTTCTGGAGCTGGTTGATGGAGGCCTGGATGCGCTTGGCGTTGTCCGGGTCCGCCTGCTTGGCGGCCTTCAGCCGGGCGATCTGCCGCCGGGCGAACCCTGCGGCGGCGTTGACCTCCGAGGGGCGCTTCGCCCGGGCCAGCCGGGCGTACGCCTCCATGGGCGCGTCGCCGTAGCGGGGCTTGGGCTTGATGGCGTTGAACTTCTCCCGGGTGGCGTCGGCCTTTTCCTTCGCGTCCCGCATCATCTCGTAGAGGTCAGGACCGCTGTCCTTCTTCTCCGCCGCCTGGGCGGCGCTCTGGGACTGCCAGGAGGCCGAAGCCGTGACAGTGCTGTTCACTTGCATGCCGCTCATGGCGGGGCCTCCTTTTCTGGATTCTGCGGTTACGCCCGCAGGTTCATGCTCAGCGCCCCATACTGGGGGAACCGGCTGAAATAGCCGCCGGGATAAAGCTGGAGGTTCTTTAAAAAGCGGTTCGCGGCCTCCTGGGCGCCGCCGGACTGCCCGGAAAATTTCAGGAGGCTGGACACGTTTTTCAAATCGTTCTTGGAGAAGTCATAGGTAACATCAGCGGTCTGATGCCGCCACGTTCCGTCATAAAATTTGCCGATGGCTGTTTCCGCCTGGCCGTATACCTCCCGCTTGACGTCGGAGATCACGGGGCTTCCGGTCATGGCGAAGTCGCTGAACTCCGCCCGGAACCGGTCCTTCTGTTCCTCAGCCGTGGGGTTGAAGACGACGCAGTTGTCATCGAATTTCTGGTTCCCGGCGGGGTCCGTCACCTTTTGGAGCTGGCTCGTGACGTTTTTGAAGGTCCGCTTTCCAAACTGCACATATTCGCCCAGGCCGCTCGCCGCGCTTTGAGGCGTTACGCTCTCCATCATGCTTCCCATCCGTTCCAGCAGGGCCCTGGAGCATGCTTTTATATAATATATCGGCACAACGCCGGAAAAGTGAAGGGCACGCCGGAAATTTTTGGGGAAACGTTACATCGGTTTCAGGTTCCGGTTGAGCCGGTCCGCCATCCAGGCGAGCCGCCGTTCCCGTCCGGCGTCCGTCTTCGCGTCAAAATACGCCCGTGTGTACGTCTTCTTCACGGACAGGGGCATAGCCTGAAAATTCGTATAGGCAGGCTCATGGCCCTCCAGCAGGGCAAGCACCCGGGCAATGTCTTCCTCCGCGACCGCCCCGGGCTTTGGGGCGTCCCACCGGCCGTCCCGCTTGGCCTCCTCGATCTTCGCCCTGCCGGAACCGGTCATCAGCCCCCGTTCTTCCAGGCTTTGGGCCAGCGCCTTGTTTTTCTCCGACCACTTGCTTTTCGCCCGGCGCTTTGAAAAGTATTTCCGATAGGTCTTGCCGTCGATGCTCTGCATCTGCCCGTCGATCCACCCAAAGCAGAGGGCCTCCTCCAGCGCCTCTCCCGCCCTGAGCGTGCGCGGCCCCCCGGCCTTGCCAAATAAAAGCCAGACGCCCTCGTCCGACAGGCAGTGTTCGCAGAGCCACTTCCGGAATTCCTCCCGGTTTGCAAATTCCATGACGCCGCTCATCGCGCGCCCCCTTTCCGTTTGATCCACAGAAGCCGCGCGGCTCCCGTTCCCTGCTTTCACTTTACCCCAGGCGCCCCGGAATGTCAATGCGGGCCTCATACGCCCTCCCCGGCGCGAAGGGTCCCGGAGGTTCTTCGATTTCCGGTAGATTTTTTCCGTGATCCGTGGTATGCTGAGTTATTATCTCCCCGAAAGGAGGCCCGTCCATGACGCTGACCGAACTCCTGGCGGCCTATCCCGCCGTCGGAACCTTCTATACCGCCTTCGTCCGCTTCCTCTTCCCGGTCCTGGCGGGGGCCATCCTCTGGCGGGCCGTCAAGTCCCTCCTGCAGGCCCCCCACACGCCGGAGACCTGGGGCCAGCTGAGCCTCCCCGGCGGGGGCTCCGTCCCCCTGACCCACTGGGAGAACATCCTGGGCCGGGGGAAGAGCGCCGACGTGCGGCTGAACTACCCCAGCGTCTCCCGCCAGCACGCCGCCCTCTGCCGGAATGAGAAGGGGGAGTGGACCCTCTACGACCTGGACTCCAAGGGCGGGGTGCTGCTGAACGGGGAAAAGGTGGAGAATTCCGCCCCCGTCCGGATGGGGGACAAGATCGGCCTGGGGGGCGTGCCCCTGCTGTTCCTGCCCCAGACCGTGGAGGAGCGGGAGGAGCAGGCGGAAAAGCGCCGGGCGGAGCGCCCCGCCGCCATGTGGCCCTCCTTCCTCTGGCTCACCGTCTTTCAGCTTCTGGCCTGTGTGCAATTGATGATTGCCGCCGGGGAGGACGCGTCCCCCAGCCTGCCCCTGGCCTTCCTGGGGCTGGCGGCGGTGATGTGGCTCTATGCCGCCGCCCTGCGGCTGTTCCGCTGCGTGGGCTTTGAGATGGAGACCATCGCCTTTTTCCTCTCCACCCTCTCCCTGTCGGTCACCGCCTCCAGCGCGCCGGGGAGCCTGTATAAGCAGCTCCTGGCGGTGGTCCTGGGGCTGGGGCTGTTCCTCACCCTGGGGCTCTTCCTCCGGGACCTGGGCCGGGTCCAGCGGAACCGCTGGCTTCTGGCGGCGGCGTCCATCGCCCTTTTGGCGGTGACGCTGGCGCTGGGGAGCCGGAAGTACGGCGCGGTGAACTGGATCTCCCTGGGCCCCCTGAGCTTCCAGCCCTCGGAGATTGCGAAAATCTGCTATATTTTCGCCGGGTCCGCCACGCTGGAGCGGCTGTTCCGCAAGCGGAACCTGACGCTGTTCATTGTCCTCACCGGCCTCTGCGTGGGGCTTCTGGGGCTGATGAGCGACTTCGGCACGGCGGCGATTTTCTTTGTCACGTTCCTGGTCCTGGCCTACCTCCGCTCCGGGGACTTCGCAACGCTGTCCCTGATTTGCGGCGGGGCGGTGTTTGGGGCGGGCATCATCGTGAAGTTCAAGCCCTATATTCTGGACCGCTTCGCCGCCTGGGGGCACGCCTGGGCGGACCCGGCGGGCCGGGGCTATCAGCAGACCCGCACCATGTCCGCCGCGGCCTCCGGGGGCCTTTTGGGCATGGGGGCGGGAAACGGCTGGCTCCACCGGGTCCCGGCGGCGGACACGGACCTGGTGTTCGGGATGCTCTGCGAGGAGTGGGGGCTGGTCATTGCCTTTTTTGCCGTGGGGGCCATTGCCGCCCTGGCGTTTTTCACCGTCCGGGCCTGCCGGGCGGGGCGGAGCAGCTTTTACTGCCTGGCCGCCTGCGCCGCCGGGTCGCTGCTGGTGTTCCAGACCTGCTTGAATGTGTTTGGGTCGGTGGACATTCTGCCGCTGACGGGCGTGACCTTTCCCTTTGTCTCCAACGGCGGCTCCGCCATGATGTCCGCCTGGGGGCTGCTGGCCTTTTTGAAGGCCACGGATACCAGGGAGCATGCCAGCTTCGCAATCCGGCGTCAAAAACCGCGCTCCACTCCGCCCGGCTGAAAGCCGGGCATCCGTTCCGCTCCGTTTCCTCCGCCTCCTTCAAGGGGGAGCGGGCTCCCCCTTGAGCATTTCCCACCCCCTGCGGGGGGACGGGAGACGAGGGACGGGGCGGGGAAGGAGGACTTTATGAAAAAAATTGAGAACCGGGCGGTTGTGTGCCTGCTGCTGGCCCTGGCGCTGGCGGCGGGGATGGCGTTTTTCCTCTTCCGCTATCTCACCCAGGGGGGAAGCTGGGCCTCTTCCGCCTTCAACCGCCACCTTTACAATACCCGGGGCCAGCTGACCGCCGGAACGGTGCTGGACCGGGACGGGGACGTGCTGTCCTCCGCCGAAAATGGAGAGCGGACCTACTACGACAGCGAGACCGTCCGAAAGGCCACCCTCCACGCCGTGGGGGACCTCCAGGGCAATATCGGCACCGGGGCGCTGAACGCCTTTGCCGGCAAGCTGACGGGCTGGAACCTTCTCAACGGCGCGTTTGGCGCGGACCGGGGCGGGGAGCTGACCCTGACCATTGACGCCCGGTACAACTACGAGGCGTATCAGGCCCTGAACGGCCATGCCGGGACCGTGGCCGTGTACAACTACAAGACCGGGGAGGTCCTCTGCATGGTCTCCGCCCCCAGCTACGACCCGCTGAACGTCCCGGAGGACATTGAGACCAACGACCGCTGGAAGGGGGCCTACGTGAACCGCTTCCTGTCCTCCGCCTTTACTCCCGGCTCGGTTTACAAAACCGTCACCCTGGCGGCGGCGCTGGAGAACCTGCCGGACCTGGAGGCCCGGACCTGGAGCTGTTCCGGGTCCGTGCAGATTGGGGAGGAGGCCATTATCTGCTCCGGCGTTCATGGGGAGCAGGACATTGCCGCCGCCTTCGCCAACAGCTGCAACACCGCCTTTGCCGAAATCGCCGTGGAACTGGGGGCGGAAACCCTGCGGAAGTACACGGAACAGGCGGGCCTTACCTCCAGTTACCGCCTGGACGGCCTGTCCACCGCCCGGGGCTCCTTTGACTGGGACCTCACCGGCGGCCGCCTGGGCTGGGCGGGGGTGGGCCAGGACAAGGACCTGGTGAACCCCTGCGCCCTGATGGTCTACATGGGGGCCATTGCGGGCGGCGGAAAGGCGGCGGAGCCCTATCTGATTTTAAAAACCCAAAACGGCCTGGGCATTCCCTCCCTGCCCCGCCTGACCAGCCGGACCGGGACCCTGATCCGCCGGGACACGGCGGAACGCCTGGCGGAGCTGATGGCCGGAAACGTGGAAAAGACTTACGGCCAGAGCCGCTTTTCCAACATGGACCTCTGCGCCAAGTCCGGCACCGCCGAGGTGGGAGAGGGCCAGCGCCCCCACGCCTGGTTCGCCGGATTCCTGCGGAACGAGGACGCGCCCTATGCCTTCGTGGCGTTGGTAGAAAACGGCGGCGGCGGCAGCAGCGTGGCGGGAAACGTGGCCGCGAGGGTGCTGGACGTGATTGTCAACGGTTACGAGAAGTAAATACGTTTTGTGGAATCAGATAAATAATCAACGGAGGGTATACGAATGAAGCGACAAAACCCCCTGCTTCTGCGGGGCGTGAAGCAGCTGAACTTGGGGGCCATCGTCTCCGGCGTTGGCTTTCTGCTGTATCTGGGGACCGCCGCCCTGGGCTGGCGGGACGCGGCGGACGTGCTGTCCCTGGCCTTTGCCCTGGCGTCCCTGTATGTCTTCGCCTCTGTGGCGGCGGAGCGGAAGCGGGACCGGGAGGCGGTGAGCTGTAACCTCCTCTGGGGCCAGGGGGCCCTGGCCCTGCTGACCTGCCTGTGCGCCGCAGTCACCCTCCGGGAGAGGCTGGGGAGATAAACAAGAGGCCCGGGAATGGTTCCCGGGCCTCTCTTCATCATTCCGCCGGCCTTCGCCGCCGGGTTCCTCCGGAGTATGCCGGGTCCCGCGGGCTCCGGCCTTGAAGCGGTCAGCAGCAGCAGCCGCCGCAGGGGATGCGCTTCACGCAGTCCGCGCTGATCTGGGGCGGGATGCTCATGGTCATGGCGCCGCTGTACTGGATGCAGACGCACTCACCCGGACGGAAGCAGCAGGCGTCGTTGGTATGGACCAGCACCTCCTGGCAGCCGCACAGGTCGCAGACCAGCAGGTCGCAGCAGTTCACCCGCAGGACGCGGGCGTTCATCGTGACGGGCTCCCGGCACTCGGCGCACTCGATGCACTCATTGCACTCGTTGCAGACAGATTCCATAATGAGGACCTCCTATTCCATAAGATGTATTCCATCCTATGCGCAAGGCAGGTCAGAGGTCCCGGAAATACTCCCCGAACCGCTGGAGGGCATAAGCGGACACCTCTTCCCGGAGGGCCTGGTAGGCGCCCAGCAGGGCCTCCGCCTCCGCCGTCAGGGCCGCGCCGCCGCCGTGGCGGCCCCCTATGGTGGAGCTCAGCAGCTTATACCCCAGGGCGTCCTCGGCGGCGCGGACGATGCGCCAGGCCTTGGAATAGGCCATGCCCATGGACCCCGCCGCCGCCCGGAGGGAGCGCTTCTCCCGGACCTCCTCCAAAAGCGCGGCCACGCCGGGCCCAAAGCGCCGCTGGCCCTCTCCGTCCAAGAGGCGGAGGGTAACGGCGAGGCGCAGGTCAGGACTGTGATTCATGGGATATACTCCTTTCGCTCCACCAGCTGGGGCTCGCCGTCCCAGAACTCCCAAAGCTCGGTAAAATAGGAGACGGTGCCATCCCCATTGCCCTCATAGACCGGAACCTCCCGGCTGGCCAGGACCAGGTCTGCCTCAATGCTCCACTCGGCGGGCCGGGGGCGGAGGAAATCTCCCTCCCTGGGGAGCCAGACTTCCCGTGCGCCCTCCCGCTCTATGTCCAGATAGCCGGAATCGGGCTGGAAGTTCCGGACCAGCCGTTCCACCCGGTGCAAATACAGGCTTCCGTTCCCGTCAGGCCGGTAGTATTCCGTAACCCACTGGGACCCGGCGGAGCCGGATTTATATTCGGCGGTGGTTTCCCCGCTTTCCGGATGGGCCTCCGCCCCCTGGAGGATGCAGGCGAATTGATACTGCCCCGCCTCCCGGTCCCAGGTCCAATAGTAATAGGGAATCATGTTGTTGCACCGCCCGGCGAAGAGGCCAAAGTCGGTATCCCCGTCAAAGTTCAGGTCCAGCGCGTCCATGCAGTCTTCCGTGCTCCAGCAGTCGGTGTAGCCGCCGTCCTCAAACCCTTCGCTTACAATGCCCTCCCGGGCCTGGACGGTCTGGATAAGCGCGTCTCCGTCGTACACCCGGACCTCCCGGACGCCGACGCTGTATTCGTCCAGCCGCTTCCCCACGGCCTCCAGCCGCAGCGTCCGCCCGTCCGCCAGGGGCGCGTCCAGGGTCAAAAGGACGTGGTCCTCCGAGGGGACCTCCTCCACAGGGACTTCCTCCTCCGGGGAGGCTTCCGCCGGGGCGGGCTGCTCCGGGACCTCCTGAAGAGACGGGGCAGGGGGTTCTTCCTCCGCCACCTCCGCCGGGGCGGCGCAGGCGGGCAGCATCAACAAAGCCAGCAGCAGAATCAGCAATCGGCGCATCGCTCAATATCCTTTCCAGGGAGATTTATCAGACCCAATATAACAGGTTTTCCCGCCGAAGTGGTAACAAAAAAGTGACAGTTTTCCGCCCTCCCCGTCCCGGTCTGGAAATGAAACCCAGCTTGACATCCCGCTTTCCCGGCGGTATCATGGTATACAGGAAAAAATCGGCTGCCGCCCGGCCTGCTCCACGGCGGAGCGCCGCCCCGGAGCGAACCGGGCCCTGCCGGTGAAATTCGTCAGGAGGGTTTTGTTATGGAGAAAAAGGTAAAGAGAATCGGCGTCCTCACCAGCGGCGGCGACGCGCCGGGCATGAACGCGGCGGTACGGGCGGTGGTCCGGGCCTCCATCAACCGGGGCATCAGCTGCATCGGCATCCGCCGGGGCTGGAACGGCCTCATTACCAGCGACTTTGTCCCGCTGAACTCCTCCAGCGTCAGCCACATCATCAACAAGGGCGGCACCATGCTCTACACCGCCCGGAGCCTGGAGTTCATGGAGGAGGCAGGCCGGGCCAAGGCCCTGGCCACCTGCCGCCTGCTGGGCCTGGACGGCATTGTGGCCATCGGCGGCGACGGCACCTTCCGGGGGGCCCTGGCCATCTCCCGCCAGGCCGCCAAGGACGGCATGAGCCTCCGTGTGGTGGGCATCCCCGCCACCATTGACAACGACATCGGATGCTCCCACTACACCATCGGATTCGACTCCGCCTGCAACACGGCCATCGAGTGCATCGACAAGCTCCGGGACACCATGCAGTCCCACGAGCGCTGCTCCGTGGTGGAGGTCATGGGCCGCCACGCGGGCTACCTGGCCCTGTACGTGGGCATCTCCGTGGGCGCCACCGCCGTGCTGATTCCCGAGCGGGAGCCGGACTTCGAGCGGGACATTGTGGAGAAGATCCGCCGGGCCCGCCTGGCGGGCACCACCCATTACATGGTCGTCGTGGCGGAGGGCGCGGGCAGCGCCATCGAGATCAGCCAGCGCATCCACGAGGAACTGGGCATCGACCCCCGGGTGACGGTGCTGGGCCACATCCAGCGGGGCGGCTCTCCCTCCGCCCGGGACCGGGAGACCGCCAGCCGCATGGGCTATGAGGCGGTGAAGGTCCTGGCCGAGGGCGAGGGAAACCAGATCATCGGCATCCTGGACGGCTATCTCCGGGACATTGAGATGGAAGAGGCCCTGGCTATGACCAAGAAGTTCCAGATGGACCGCTATCAGATTCTGGAGGCCCTGACCAACAGCTGCGGCCCCGATTTTTAACAAGAGGAGGAGCTCATGGAAAAAGTCAGACTGGGCCGCACGGAGCTGATGGTGACGAAGACGGCCTTCGGCGCCCTGCCCATCCAGCGGATTTCCAAGGCGGACGCGGTGAAGCTGGTCCGCCGGGCCGTATACGCCGGAATCAACTACTTTGACACCGCCAACATGTACACCGACAGCGAGGAAAAGCTGGGCGAGGCCCTGGAGGGCGTGCGGGAGCATGTGGTGATCTCCACCAAGAGCGGCGGCGGGGACAAAAAGACGGTGCTGGCCCATATTGAGCAGAGCCTCCGGTCCCTGCGGACGGATTACATCGACCTCTTCCAGTTCCATAACCCCGCCAAGCTGCCGGATATCCACGACCCCGGCGGCCCCTTCGCCGCCGCCCTGGAGATGAAGGAAAAGGGCTATATCCGGCACATCGGCATTACGAACCACCGGCTGTTCATCGCCCGGGAGGCCATTGCCTCCGGGAACTTCGAGACCCTCCAGTTCCCCTTCTGCTACCTGACCACGGAGAAGGAGCTGGGGCTGGTGGAGGACTGCGAAAAGGCCGACATGGGCTACATCGCCATGAAGGGCCTCTCCGGCGGCCTTTTGAACAACGCCGAGGCGTGCTACGCCTTCATGCAGGAATATCCCCATGTCGTTCCCATCTGGGGCATCCAGCACGAGTGGGAGCTGGACCAGTGGCTGGAGCTGGCGGAGCGGAACCCCCATATGACGCCGGAGCTCCGGGCCGTCATTGAGGCGGACCGGAAGGATCTGGCGGGGAGCTTCTGCCGCTCCTGCGGGTACTGCCTCCCCTGCGCCGCCGGCATCGACATTCCCCAGGCGGCCCGGATGTCCGCCCTGCTGCGGCGCTCGCCGTACCAGCGGTACATGACGGACGCCTGGCATGAGAAGATGCACCAGATTGAGAGCTGCGTCCACTGCGGCGCCTGCAAGAGCCGGTGCCCCTATGGGCTGGACACGCCGAACCTGCTGGTGGAAATGCTGAAGGACTACGACGCGTTTTATGCGGAGCACCACAATGACTGACCCCGGGCGAACAAAAGGCCAGGTCCCCCTCTGTCTGTGGAGGTGGGGCCTGACTCTCTGCGCCCTGCCGGCGCTGACGTCCTGTTCCGGCCCCGAAACGGGGCCTGTCCCTGAACCGGAGGAGCCGCCCCGGGCGGAGGCCGTGGAGCCCCAAGAGGCTCCCGCCGCCGGACCGGAGGAGGAGCTCTCGGCGGACGGGCTTCCCCTGGTCATCCCTCTGGAGGCTCAGGAGCTGGAGCCCCCGGCCCTGGAGGCGGGGGACCCGGCGGCGGCCCTGGCCTCGGAGGACGTGGCGTTTTCGGACCGGCTGGACTCCGGCGTGGAGCTGGAGATCCGCCGAGCCAGCCCGGTCCCGGACAACGGGACCATCTTTTACGATGTTTACGCCCTCACCCGGACTTTGGACGGGGACTGGACCGTCCTGGGCCGCCTGTCGGAGTATAATCATTATGTGGGGAATTTTGGCCTGGATGCGGCGGAGCGGGTGCCGGACATTCTGGGCCAGGAGGGCTGGCAGATTTCCCTTGGCATCGGCGCGGCGGCGGTGACGAGCTGGTACTTCGCCGCCGGGCCCGGGGGCGCGGAGCTGGTCCTGAACGTGAGCAGCAGCCAGGAGGCCGAGGCAGCGGACCTGGACGGCGACGGCCAGGGGGAGGCGTGGGAGTATTGCAACCACGGCGGCGCCGGATGGTCCTTTTATGACCGGGACCCGGAGGGGCGCTTTTGGCGGTACTTCCTGCCCGAAGGGCCGGAGGGCCCGCTGGGTGCGGTAATGGACCCGGAAAAGGGCTTTGTCCCGGCGGACCGGGAGGGCAGTGCCCTCCTAAGAGCCTGCGCGAAAGCTGGAGCCGGCATGGATAAAAAAGCCCCGGCAGACCCTGCCGAAGCAATCTGCCGGGGTTTTCCCTGTCTCAGCGGTTACCCTTCGGGAGGCGCGAAAACGCGCCTCCCCCTTTTTATCCGGATACTCCGGATGCGCCTCAGCCCTTGCACACGGGGACGATCCAGCCCTTGGTATCGGGGATCTTGCCCCACTGCATGCCGGTCATGGTGTCATAGAGCTTCTGGGTCACGGGGCCGATCTTCCCGTCGTTGATGAAGACCTTGTCTCCCTTCCAGTCCAGCTCCTTCACCGGGGAGACCACGGCGGCGGTGCCGGTGCCGAAGACCTCATCCAGCTTGCCCTCATGCCCCGCCTTCATCACGTCCGCGATGGCCAGGGGTCCCTCCACGACCTCATAGCCCCAGTCGCGCAGCAGCTCGATGCAGCTCCGCCGGGTGACGCCGGGCAGCACGGTGCCCGTGCAGGCGGCGGTGTAGATTTTCCCGTCGATCTTGAACAGGATGTTCATGCTGCCCACTTCCTCGACGTACTTCTTCTCCACGCCGTCCAGCCACAGCACCTGGGCAAAGCCCTTCCGCTCCGCCAGCTCGCCGGCCTTGATGGACGCGGCGTAGTTGCCGCCGCACTTGGTGAAGCCCGTCAGGCCCGGGGCGGCGCGGATGTACTCGTCCTCCACATAGATGCGGACCGGGTCGATGCCCTCGGCGTAGTAAGCGCCGGAGGGGGCGCAGATGACGCAGAAGGTGTAGTGCTTGCTGGCGTGGACGCCAAGCCCCACGTCGGTGGCAAAGACGAAGGGGCGGATGTACAGGGAGGCGCCGTCGGCGCGGGGCACCCAGTCCTTCTCAATCTCCACCAGGGCCTTCACGGCCTGGACGAAATCGTCCACGGGGATCTGGGGGACGCACATGCGGTCGGAGGAATCCTGCATCCGCTGGGCGTTGCACTCCGGACGGAAGAGCTGAATGGTATTGTCCACGGAACGATAGGCCTTCATGCCCTCAAAAAGCTCCTGGGCATAGTGGAACACCACGGTGGCGGGGTCCATGGGGAAGGGGGCGTAGGGGACGATGCGGGGGTCGTGCCAGCCCTGCCCGTCGGTATAGTCCATCAGGAACATGTGGTCTGTGAAGATCTTGGCGAAGCCCAGCTTGCTCTCATCGGCGGGCTTGGCCTTGGGGGCGGTGTTTTTCGTGATTTTGATATCCAGCATGGTAAACACTCTCCTGTTTTCTGTATTGGGGGGCGGCCCCCTGCCGGGCGGGGCGCGAGCCGGGTCCGGTTTTGTGCTTTAAATGATTATATGCTTGCCAGGGGGCAAAGTCAATGGGTTTTTCGCGGCCCGCCGCCAGGCAATGAAACGGGGAGGGGCCACCCCCCTCCCCTGCCGGTATTATTTCCTCAGGCGGGCTTTCCGCACTCCATGCCCCGCTTCAGGGCCTCCAGGTTCAGCGGGACCAGCTTCGCCTTTTTGCCGGTAAACATCTCGGCAATCATGGTCTCGATGGTCTCCTGTTTCAGCGCGCCGGTGGCGGCTATGTAGGCCCCCAGCATCACCATGTTGGCTACCTTCGCGTTCCCCAGCTCCGCCGCGATCTCGTCGCAGGGGACATAGACGGCCTTCACGTCCTCCCGGGCCACCTTGTCGGGGATGATGCTGCTGTTGACGAACACCGTGCCGCCGGGGGCCGCGGCGGGCTCGAACTTCGCCAGGGCCGCCCGGTTCATGGCGACCACCTCGCTGGGCCGCTCCACCAGGGGCGCGCCGATCCGCTCGTCGCTGATGATGACCGTGCAGTTGGCGGTGCCGCCCCGCATCTCCGGCCCGTAGGACGGGACCCAGGAGGCCTCCAGGTCTTCCGCCACGGCGGCCTCCACCAGGTTCTTGCCGATGGACATGACGCCCTGGCCGCCGAAGCCGGACAGAATGACTTCCTTCTTCATCTTACATCGCCTCCGTATCCTTGATGACGCCCAGGGGGTAGTAAGCCGCCATGTTCTCCATCAGCCACTGGTTGGCCTCGTCGATCTCCATGCCCCAGTTGGTGGGACAGGCCGCCAGAACCTCCACGAAGGTGAAGCCGTCCCCGGCCATCTGCCGCTGGAACGCCTTTTTCAGGGCCTTTTTCGTCTTATTCAGGTGGGGGATGTCCGTGACGCAGACCCGCTCGGCGTAGACGCAGCCGTCCAGGGTGGACAGCATCTCGGCTACCCGGATGGGCATGCCCGCCTGTTCCTTGGCGCGGCCTAGGGGGGCGGTGGTGGCCTTCTGGCCGATGAGGGTGGTGGGGGCCATTTGACCGCCGGTCATGCCGTAAATGGCGTTGTTGATAAAGATGGTGGTGAATTTCTCCCCCCGCATGGCGGCGTGGACAATCTCCGCCGCGCCGATGGAGGCCAGATCGCCGTCGCCCTGATAGGTAAAGACGGGCTGGGCGGGATGGGTCCGCTTCACGGCGGTAGCCACCGCCGGGGCCCGGCCGTGGGCGGCCTCGATGGTGTCAAAGGAGAAGTAGTTCCCCGCGAAGACGGCGCAGCCCACGGGGCAGACGCCGATGGCGGTCCCCAGGGCGTCCATTTCCTCCAGCACCTCGCCGATGAGCTTATGTACGATGCCGTGGGCGCAGCCGGGGCAGTAGTGGAGCTCCGTATCCTGGAGGCCCTTCGTCTTCTGATAAATCGCCGTCATCTCACTTGACCTCCTTCCAGGCCTCCAGGGCCGCCTGTTCCACCTCGGACACATGGGGAATGGCGCCGCCGCAGCGCCCATAGAACCGCACGGGCTTCCGCTCCGCCACGGCCAGGTTCACGTCGTCCAGCATCTGGCCCAGGCTCATTTCCACGTCCAGGAAGACCTTCACCCGCTCCAGAGCGGCAATCTCCCGCAGACGGGCGTAGGGATAGGGCCACAAGGTGACGGGGCGGAACACGCCGGCCTTGACGCCCTGCTTGCGCAGGTTCTCCGCGGCGGTCTGGGCCACCCGGGAGGGGGTGCCGTAGGCAACGACCACCAGCTCGGCGTCGTCCAGCAGGATCTCCTCCCAGCGGCACTCGTTCTTCTCCATTTCCGCCGTCTTCTTGGCCAAAACCAGGTTGTGGGCCTCACAGGCGGGCGCGTCGATCAGCAGGGAGGTAATGAAGTTGCTGTGGTCCCGGTCACCCCGGCCGCAGGCGGCCCAGGTTTTCTCCGGGAGCGGCCGGGGCGTGCGCTCCTTCCAGACAATGGGCTCCATCATCTGGCCGATGAGGCCGTCCGCCAGAATCACCACGGGATTGCGGTACTGGTCGGCGATGTCAAACGCCTCCTGGGTCAGGTCCACCGCCTCCTGGATGTTGGCGGGGGCCAGGACCACGGTGCGGTAATCGCCGTTGCCGCCGCCCCGGGTGGCCTGGAAATAATCTCCCTGGGCGGGCTGGATGGACCCCAGGCCCGGCCCGCCCCGCATGACGTTGACGATCACGGCGGGCAGCTGGCACGCCGCCATATAGCTGACGCCCTCCTGCTTCAAACTGACGCCGGGGGAGGAGGAGGAGGTCATGGCCCGCACGCCGGAGGCCGCCGCGCCGTATACCATGTTGACGGCGGCCAGCTCCGACTCGGCCTGGACAAACACGCCCCCGCTCTGGGGCATGTGGAGGGACATGTACTCGGGGATCTCGTTCTGTGGCGTGATGGGATAGCCGAAGAAGCAGCGGCAGCCCGCCCGGATGGCGGCCTCAGCGATGGCCTCGCTGCCCTTCCAGATTTCTCGTTTCATGGGACGCGGCTCCTTTCAGTCTTTTTCGATGGTGATGATGGAATCGGGGCACATCTTCGCGCAGCTTGCGCAGCCGATGCAGGCGGCTTCGTCCGTACAGGCGGCGGGGTGATAGCCCTTCACGTTGGCGCCGCCCTCCAGGGCCAGGATGTGCTTGGGGCAGGCGGTGACGCAGAGCCCGCAGCCCTTGCAGCGGTCCTGGCGGAAGGTGAGGTGGATTGCCATGGTGCAAAATCTCCTTTCCTCTTGATCTGCTTATTCCCAGGGTTTTTTCATTTTGATCTCTATGGGAAACAGGGGCAAATCCCTGAGCTGGTCCTGAAACCGGGCCTCCGCCGCGTGGCAGACGACGGGAACGCCGGCGAGCCGGGACGCCTCCTCCGCCAGTGCGGCGCCCTCCCGGACGTCCTCCGGCGCGGTCTCGCCGCAGAGGTGGGTGTTGTTCACCAGGCCCGTGCAGCGCAGGCCCGTCACGGCCTCGATGCCCCGTAAGTACTCCACGGACCGCTCCGCCGTGCGGACCTCCGGGCGGCGGGCGTTGACCACGTAGAGGAGCTGGTAATCCTCCTTCAGAATCCTGGCCCGGTAGCGGGCCAGCACCCGGGCCCCGGAGGGGTCTCCGCCGATATCCAGCACCCCCCGGACCGTCCGGTCCTCCAGCAGGGCGTGGAGCTCCGCCGGAAGAGCGGGCACGTCCGCGTCGGCCAGGGCCTGGGCGGCGGCGATCAGCCGGACCCCCGCCGCCTCCAGCAGGCAGCGCTGCTCCCGGCTGCGGAAGTAGGGGTTCACGATGTCCAGGTCCGCCAGGGCGGTCCGGGCCCCCTCCGCCGCCAGGGCCAGGGCCAGGTTCACGGAAAACTCGGTCTTTCCCGTGCCGTAGTGCCCGGTGACCAGGGTCAGGCGGTGGGGGAAGCGCTCCAAGGCGGTCAAGCGGACCCCTCCTTCCAAAAACTAGTAAACAAGTTGTCTATTTTATATCGATGTTGTATGATGTCATTTTATACTAAATCATATCCCATGTCAAGTGCCTTCTTGTTTTTTCCGGCAAAAGACGGTATAGTACTCTTATGGTAAAATTCCGATGAAACAGACAAGCGCCCGGCAGGTTTGCCGGAGGATGGAGGAATACGATGGAAGGCAAACGCGCCAAGCTGTCCGAGCAGACGGCGGACCGGCTTTACGAGTGGATTGTGGAAGAACGCCGCTACCCTTCCGGCAGCAAGCTGCCCAACGAGAACGAGCTCAGCGGGGCCATGGGGGTCAGCCGCACCACCCTGCGGGAGGCCATCTCCTTTTTGGTGGCCCAGGGCGTGCTGGATATCCGGCGGGGCAAGGGCACCTTCGTGGCGGAGAGCCTTCCCGCCCCGGGGATGGACCTGACGGCCCTGGCGGGGGTCCGGTCCCGGGTGCGGGCCAAGGACCTCTTTGAAATGCGGCTGATTTTTGAGCCCGCCACCGTGGCCCTGGCCTGCCGGCGGGCCGGCGACGAGGAGCTGGAGCAGATCCGCAGGAAGGCGGAGCGGGTGGAGCGCATCGCCGCCGAGGGAGGCAACTGGCCCCTGGCGGACCAGGAGTTCCACTGGGCCATTATCAAGGCGTCCCACAACGAGTATATGCGGCGGCTCTATCCCATCATCAACAGCGCCGTGGATGAAATCCTGCAAATCTCCCCCAGCCGCCAGCGGATGCAGGACATCGCCCTGGGGGACAACCGGACCATCCTGGCCTTTCTGCTGAAGCGGGACGAGGAGGGGGCCCGCTGCGCCATGAGCATCCACATGAAGCATCTCATCAACACCCTCCAGGACTGAGGCCGCCTCTCCGGGACAAGTTCGCCAAAATGTTCGTCAAAACCGACAAAGAAAGCGGATGAAAATTGTCTGTTTTGACGTTTGTTATTCCGGTATCCTTCCGCTTTTCTTGGCGAAACCCACAATTCCTTTGGGCTCATTCACAAATTGTACACAAATTTGTTCAAACCCTCTTAACAAATTGCCGGAGAGGGTGTATAATGCGTTCGCAAGCTGGGGTTCTTTCAGGAGCTCCATGAAGGGGGCGCCCCCTTCGCCGCCGTTTTCTTTGGAAAACGGCGGGTCTGGACTGACGAAGCGGAGGCCGGTATGGAGAGAACCCCCCAGGAATGCTTTGAGAAGCTGCTGAACGCCTATTCCCACAACTATGACCTCACCCGGGACGTGGAGACGGAGGAGGGCGGCTCCTTCCCCGCCGCGGCCCACTACTTTCTGCGGGATGAGCACTACCTGGTCCGCCGGGATAAGCAGTTCTACGCCACGGAGCAGCACGACTACACCTATTTTTACGTGACGGAGCACCTGGACGCCGCCGGGGCCAAGGCCCTGACGGAGCGGACCCTGAAGGCGGGCCTGGCCGCCATCCGCCCCCACAAGGAGCATATGAGCTCCTTCGTCACCCTGGTGGTCCTGGCGGAGACCATCGACCCGGAGGCGAAGAAGGTTTTGAAAAAGACCCGCTTCCACAAAAACTACCGGCTGTCGCTCCATGGCTGGATGGAGTTTCATATAGCAGCAATGGAATGTTCCACGCGGAGCTTTCTCTCCAATCCAGCCGGGAGAGGGGCCCGCAAGACCCTGGAGGCCAACTTCGCCTCCAAATGACCCGGGGGCTCCGTTCCCCCAAAACCAAGAATCATGAAAGAGGGAGAGTGTTTTCATGAACGGATTAGTACTTCTCATCATCAGCGTCGCTGTGCTGGTCGCCGGCTATGTGCTCTATGGCCGCTGGCTGTGCAAGCAGTGGGGCGTCGGCGAGCTTGACAAGCCCACCCCTGCCCACGCACTGGAGGACGGCATCGACTACGTCCCCGCCAAGGCCCCCATCCTGATGGGCCACCACTTCTCGTCCATCGCCGGCGCGGGCCCCATCACCGGCCCCATCGGCGCGGCGGGCTTCGGCTGGCTTGCCTGCACGCTGTGGATTCTCATCGGCGGCATCTTCTTCGGCGGCGTCCATGACTTCGGCGCCCTGTTCGCCTCCGTCCGCCACGACGGCAAGTCCATCGGCGAAATCATTTCCACCAATATGAGCAAGCGGGCCAAGATGCTGTTTTTGATCTTCGCCTACCTGACCTTGATCCTGGTGGTGGCGGCCTTCGCCTCCATCGTGGCCGGCACCTTCGGCGCCACCTTCACCGAGGCGGGCGAGGTGGATCTGGTCGCCTCCGAGGCCAACGCCCGGGTGGCCATGGTCTCCCTGCTGTTCATCGCCATCGCCATTGTCTTCGGCTTCCTGGTGTACCGCCGGAACGCCCCCATGTCCGTGGCCAGCGTGATCGGCGTCATCGCCATCGTGGCCATCATCGCCGTCGGCATGAACTTCCACCCCATCTACCTGAGCAAGGACGCCTGGATGTGGATCTGCGGCATTTACATCGCCATCGCCTCCGTCACCCCGGTTTGGATTCTGCTCCAGCCCCGCGACTACCTGAGCTCCTTCCTGCTGTACGCCATGCTGGCCCTGGCGGTCATCGCCGTGGTGCTGGCCCGGCCCGACATGGGGAGCATGGCCGCGGTGAACACCTTCGTGGTCACCAACCCCGACACCGGCGCGGGCAACCCCATCTTCCCCGTCCTGTTCACCACCATCGCCTGCGGCGCAATCTCAGGCTTCCACTCCCTGGTCTCCTCCGGCACCACCTCCAAGCAGCTGGATAAGGAGACCGACGCGAAGCCCATCGCTTACGGCGGCATGCTGCTGGAGTGCGTCCTGGCCATCCTGACCCTGTGCGCCGTGGCCTATGCCTACAGCTGGAACGCCGCCAACCCCGACTCCCAGCTGGCGGGAGCCACCGCCATTTTCGGCGGCGGCCTGGCCCACATGATCGACGACACCATCCCTGGCACCTACAGTATCCTGTACACCCTGCTGGTGCTGACCTACTCCGCCTTCTGCCTGACCTCCCTGGACACCGCCACCCGTCTGGCCCGGTTCATGTTCCAGGAGTTCTGGCTGGACT
>ERZ779626.161-NODE-161-length-45155-cov-6.121508_pt1 | contig 45155 bp, 47 predicted proteins | sample MGYA00514209_ERZ779626 | MGnify/ENA primary metagenome ERZ779626 (study PRJEB29562, sample SAMEA4376713) | mouse gut metagenome | isolation source: Cecum | study: EMG produced TPA metagenomics assembly of the A DSS colitis mouse model was used to assess the...
TCGTGGACGAACTAGGCTACTCGTAGCCTAGTGAGATATAGATATGTTTTATATTCCACGCAAAATTCAATCGGTTGCGTTCTTTCATTTTTCGTGATATAATGATTGTACGATAAACAGTAATTTAGCGGAGATTTTAATATGCTTACAACAGAGCCAACTATTGAAATGATTCAGGAGTGGAAATGCATATATAACGAAAATCGTGATAAGTTGAAACCGAATCGGAAAAGCGGAGCAGAAATAAATGATTATTTTTGCAACAAATATCGTTTTGAAAAATTAGATTCTTTATCTTTTCATGATGTCGTAGAATTCAACATTATGAAAAATGAATCTAATAGAGAGAAATTACCGCAAGGTGCAGTACCGCAAATTGTTGCATATAAAGCTAAAGATTCATCTGTTTTAGTCGGGATTGATTTAGTTACGGGGTTTTTCCATATTGAAGGAAAAGATATTAATAGAGTGGCGGAAATTTACGATGACCTTTTTCTGTTCAGAGGATTAGACGAAACAGATATAAAAAATTATTTTTTAGTCGCACAATACATTCAGTGCTTGAATAACAAATTATCATAGTAACGATAAATTTCAATTTATCTTTCTAAAAGGTTTGTAGTAAAAAGCTCTCGAACATATCGTTCGAGAGCTTTTGTCCTTGCTTGAAAGTATAACTCTTAATAATTTAGTTTTTTAATTCCCTATGGGAAGTGCGCTTTAACCGCGCGGGTTTTTGTATGTCGTTTAAATTTTTTCAACGGATAAAATTTGTCTTGACCTTAGGTATTATTACGGGTTTTTCAAATTCGGTACCCTTAGCGTTTGCAAGCAGCTTCAACAGCCACGCCGTATTGCTTGCGACTGCACGCATTACCGTAACCCCTTCCTCGTCGGACAAAACCTGTTCGGGAGTATTGCCGTGAACCATATTCCAGTATGTTGACGGCACCTGCAACATATTGTTTATTCCTATGTATTTATTCAAAACGTCGTATGAAGCCGTCGTTCCCGCGCGCCGCGCGGAAACTATGCTTGCCGCGGGCTTAAACTGCATAAATTTACCGTAAGCGTAAAACAGCCTGTCCAAAACGGCAACCGTCGCGCCGTTTGGCGAAGCGTAATGCACGGGCGCGCCGAATATATAGCCGTCCGCCTCCTTGACCTTAGCGCCCAAGACATTCAATACATCGTCGTCAAATACACAGCCTTTTCCGCTTTTACACCCTCCGCAGCCTATACAACCGCGTACGGGGCCGTTGCCTATCCAGACAGTTTCACTGTCCACGCCCTGAATTTTCAACTCGTCCGCTATTATGTTTAAAGCCTGATTCGTGCAACCGTTTTTATTTGGACTGCCGTTTATGAGCAAAGCCTTCATAATGCTTCCTTTAAAACTTTTTCGATTATAGGTATGTAAAATTTTTCGTAGCCGTCACGGTTGGGATGGGTACTGTCGCCTTTGCCCCAGCCGTAAGTGTCCGCGGTATACTTATCGCGGTGATCTTCCCTAAACGTATCCAGTCCGCTTTCACCGTAGACGTCCGCAACCGCGATTTTGTGCTTGCGACATATCTCCGCGGCGCGGTCGCCGTATATTTTTTGAGCTTCTTCTTCCCTTCTGCCCATTTTGTGCGGTCTGACAAACAGAGCCTTTGCCATAGGAAAATACTTTTCAAACGCCGCAACGATACTTTCGAAGCAAATCGAAAAATCGTCCGTCCTTTCGACCGCGAAAACGTCTGGCGCGTCAGATACAGTATTGCCAAGAGGAACGTCGAAGTTTACGCCGTCTGTTCTGAAACAGTCGTTGGTAAACCCGTCGAAAACTACGTAATCGGGAACGACGCCGTCGTTAACCGCGCTTCTTACCTGCTCCACAAGCCAGTTTTTCCCCTCGCAAAAGCCTACTCTGGCACCGCCGACGCAATATTTTTTCAATTTAACGCCTAAATCTTTAACCAGATATTCGCCGACTCCGTAGCCGCGGTTACCCGCGCCGTACATTATACTGTCGCCCAAAAGAAGCAGAGTTTTGCCTTTAAAACCGTTCATATCAAATATAGCCGTTCCCGAAAAATATTACTCTTTATACAAAAATCTGTGACAGTTGTCGCACTCGGTAACGTTGCCGCCGGCTATTTTTTCTTTACCGACAATAGAAAGCTCCATACCGCACTGCGAGCATCTGTCGTTTCTGACGGCGCAAAGGATAGGGAAAATTCTTTCGCTGCGCTTGGTTTTGTACCTTGCAAGCACTTCCTTGTCTATGCCTTTGGAAAGCTTTTCAAGCTCCGCCTTTACTGCGTCCATCTCGGCGATTTTGCCCTTTTTGTATTCCTGATAAACTGCGGAATATTCCTTGTATTTTTCCTGCATGGCAATAGTTTTCTTTTTGAGGGCTTTAAATTCTTCGTCGGCTTCCTTGACGGATTTGCTCAACGCGTTTATTTCGGATTTTATCGCTTTCAGTTTTTCCGTAAGCTGGGTGGCGTTTTTCTTATAGAAAGAAATGTCCGCGCCGTCGTTGACAAGCTCGTCAAGATTTTCATAGTCTTTTAACGTTTCCGCTATTTCTTCGTATTTTTCGTTAAGCTTTTCAAGCGCCGCGTTCATCTCCACGGCTTTTGCGTCCATCGCGTCAAGCTTTTCGGGCGCTTTGGTAAGAAAGCTTTTAGCCTGCGAATAATTTTTCCATTCCTCAGAGGTAGCCGCTTCTTTTTCTATTTTATTGAGCTTAGCGTCCTCGTCCTGATACTTTAAAAGTTGTTCTACCTGTGCCATAATTAATCTCCTTACGGGATTTACGCAAGTTCCGCGTCGTTAAAATATGCCGACGCGACGGGTAAATCCAATGCAATTTCGTTATATATTTTATTGAAACCGTAGTTTTCCGAAGTATAGTGCGTAAGCTGGATAACGTTTATACCTCTGCTTACAAGAGCGCGGATTTCATGGTGCTTTAAATCGGATGAAACGAACACGTCCGCCTTCTCCGCATACGCGAAAGAAACAGCCCTGTCGTCGCAACCCGCGCCGCAAAAAGAAGCGACGCGCTTAATAACCCTGTCGGGCGCACCGTAGGCAAAAATTCTCTCTGCGCCCAAAGCCGTCTTAACGGATTTCGCATATGCTAAAAAATCCGCCGGCGTCACGTTGTAAGCCCTGCCGTAGCCGCCGCCCTCCACAGTAGCCGAAAGCTCGGCTTTATCTCCGCCCAAACCGCGCATAAGATGATAGTCTATTCCCTTTGGCGCGACGTCGAAATTAAGGTGCATAGATATCACCGAAACTCCGTTTTTAAGACATTCCGCCAGCGCCGCGGACTGCGGGTCGCATAAAACGTCAAGCCGCGAAAGTCCGCCGTATATTGCGGGATGATGCGTAACTATCGCGTTGAAGCCGCGCGACAGTGTTTCTTCGACGGCTTCCGCGGACAAATCCAACGCAAACAATACACCTTTGACTTCGTCGCAGCAGTTCAAAATTATGCCGCTGTTGTCGTACATGGAATATTTTTTACAGAATTTATCCGAAAGCGAAACGGGACCCACACCGTTTTCGAGAATTTCTAACAGTTCACTCAATTTCACCGCGCATTACCCCCTCTATATAATTAATTTCTCTTTCTATACCGGCGCGGTGTTCTTCGGTCATACCGCGCGAAAGATAGCTTTTCTTTTTATCCAGTTCTTCCTTTAAATAGTCGTAAAATACACTGTCCGAAAAGCTGTCTCTGCCGTATTTAAGCTGCGAAGGCGTATAATTTTCTTTTACGTCGGATCGCTCGCCCTTTATCAGAAAATAGTAATTTTTGCCGTCGCTGAATATACCGTCGTATTTTATGCGGCAATTTTTTTGCAAAATGAACTTCCTTACCGCTTCCGCGTTTTTCATAGGTTGAAGTACGAAGCGGCGCGGCACATAGGCGTCGTCCAGAATTTTGATTATTTCTTCGCCGCCGATTCCCGCAATAAGCGTCTGTCCGGTATTTTCGTCTATGCCGGTAAGTCCGTCGCAACACACAGGTGTTACAACGCCTTTACCGATATAGTTTTTTAAAAGAGCTTCCGCCTTTTTCAGACATTTGGCGCTTATATCGGAAATTACGGCTTTTTCGCAAAGACCATTTTTAAGCATATACAATGCGAAATAGCCGTGGTCGCACGCCACGTCGGCAAAGCTGTCGCACTTGTCGAGGAAAGAACATATCCGTTCTATTCTGTTCATCAGGTATCCAAGAAATCGCGCAGATGCTTCGACCTTGACGGGTGACGGAGCTTTCTCAACGCCTTTGCTTCTATCTGCCTTATTCTTTCACGCGTAACGTTGAACTCGCGCCCGACTTCTTCAAGAGTCCTGGGTCTGCCGTCATCCACGCCGTAACGCAGCCTTAAAACTTTTTCTTCACGCGGGGTAAGACTGTTTAAAACGTTCAAAAGCGTTTCTTTGAGCATTGTGGTAGAAACGCTGTCGGAAGGCGTAACGGTGGATTCATCCTCTATAAAATCGCCTAAATGGCTGTCCTCCTCCTCGCCTATGGGAGTTTCCAGCGAAACGGGATCCTGCGCTATTTTCTGAATTTCACGGACGCGCTCCTCGGTTATGTGCATCTCCTCGGCTATTTCCGCAGGCGTAGGTTCTCTGCCCAGCTTTTGCAACAGCAAGCGGGAAACGCGGGTTAGCTTGTTTATTGTTTCGACCATGTGAACGGGAATACGTATGGTGCGCGCCTGGTCCGCAATTGCCCTGGTTATAGCCTGTCTGATCCACCAGGTCGCATAGGTGGAAAATTTAAAGCCCTTCTGGTAGTCGAATTTTTCCACCGCCTTCATAAGACCGAGATTGCCTTCCTGAATCAAATCGAGAAAGAGCATGCCTCGTCCGACGTACCTTTTCGCTATGGAAACAACAAGTCTCAAATTTGCTTCCGAAAGTTTTCTTTTGGCTTCTTCGTCGCCGTCCTGCATTCTGCGGGCAAGGTCTATTTCGTCGTCGGCGGACAAAAGCGGTACCCTGCCTATGTCTTTAAGATACATTTTGACGGGGTCGTCAAGTCCTATATCGGAAAGCGCCTGTTCGTAAAGCTCTTTGTCGCGCTCGGCTTCGTCGATTATCTGAATACCCGCTTCCGCTATGGATTTATAGACGAAATCCATTTGGTTGGGAGTCGTTTCGTACTTTTCCATTATGTCGCAAAGGCTGTTTGTGGTAATACTGCCCTTGGAGCCGTATGTGTCGATAATCTGTTTTAAAATTTCGTTAAGCTTCTGTTCGGATAAATTCATTATTTGTCTCCGCTTTTTAATTTTTCCCTTTGTTTTAATAGTTTTTGTATTTCGGACACCAAGGCAAGTTTTCCGTCTATAGTCCGTTCGGTATCGGATTGAACTTTAAGGGCGTTTATTCGCACGTCCAAAGCATACATTTTCAGTTTGACAACGCAGTCGGTAAAGCTTTTTTCGGCAACTTCGCCGTCAAGCGCGCCGCCGGCGCTGTAATCCAAAATTCTGCAAAGTTCTTCGTATTCGGGCGTGCTTTCTTCAAAAAACTCGAACAGCTCGGCAGGCTGTATGCGCTCGTCCATAAGTTTTTTGGATTTAATATATTTTGCAATTACCGTATGCACGTCGTCGCAGAACGGAATTTCGGAAACGTCTTCCCTTGCGTACGGTGCGCCGAAAAGATATGCCGCTATTACTAAACGCGATGCCTTTTTAATTACCGACGACGCGTCCTTGCGCGGCGTTTCCTGCGGCTGTTGCGGCGCGGGGCGTTCTTTTACGCTATTCAGGTCACGACTCAAAGACTCGTATGAAATGCCGGTTGCGTCCCTGAGCCTGTATAAAAGCTCCTCCTGCTCAGCCGCGCTGTCCGCAGTACGCACTACCTTTATCGCTTCGGCGATGTATTTGCGCTTGTCCTCGGTTTTGTTCAAATCGTATCCGCGTCCGAGAGAAGTAAGCTTGTAGTCGATAAGCGGCATAGCCGCGTCCAAACACTGCCTGTAACCTTCCGCGCCCCTCTGCTTTATCACGTCGTCGGGATCGAGCCCGTCGGGAAGCGGCACTACTTTTACGTTAAGTCCCTCGTTTTTTAAAATTTCAAGTCCGCGCATATTGGCTTTCTGCCCCGCCCCGTCGCCGTCGTAGCTTATAAGCACCGTATCCGTATACCGTTTGATAAGCCGCGCCTGCTCCTGCGTAAGCGAAGTACCCATGCTTGCGACTACGTTTTTAAAACCCGCCTGGTAGAGAGAAATAGTATCCATATACCCTTCTACCATTATCACTTCTTTTATAGTTTGGGTTTTTCTCAATTTTTTTAAAAGATTAATATTATAAAGATTTTTGCTTTTATTGAAAATCAGCGTGTCTTTTGTGTTTTTGTATTTGGCGAAATTTGTTTTTTTCAGAACCCTGCCGCCGAAAGCGATAACCTCGTCCATAGCGTTTATGACGGGGTAAATCAACCTGCCGCCCTGCGCGTCGGAAAGTTTTCCGTCCACTTCGTTTACCGTACCGCTGTCTATCATATCCTGCCTGTCATAGCCCTTTGATAAAAGGAATTTTGGCAAGTCTGTAAAGTTCAAGCTTGCGCCGAGTCCGAACGTACGCACTATGTTAGACGGTATTTTACGTTTTAAAATATAAGCGATATGCTCGTCCGCGTTTCCTGAATTGAGGTTATCCAGATAAAAATGTGCGCAGTCGTTCATTATTTTCAAAAGAGTGTCGCGCTTGCGTTTAAGCTCGGTAGTCTTTTGGTTATCGAAGCCCGATTGCGGAATTTGAAGCCCCGCCCGCTCCGCAAGCATTTTGACGGCGTCCATGAAATCGATATTTTCCAGTTCGCGCACGAATTTTATTACGTCGCCCGATTCGCCGCAACCGAAGCAATGGTAATACTGGTCCGCCTCGTTAATGCAAAAAGACGGCGTTTTTTCATGATGAAAAGGACAGCACGCCCAGTGTCCGTTGCCGCGCCGCTCCAACGAAAGATATCCGCCCGCGACGTCCACTATATTGACTTTTTCTTTGAGAGTTATCAAAAACTCCTGTAATGCCGTTGCCATACTCTTTATATGTAAATTTTATTTTTCGTCTATAAAAGTCCAACCGTGCGGGACGAAAATGCCGTTGAAAATGTAGACTGCGTATTTGTCGGTCATAGAAGAAAGATAGTCGCATACTACCTGTTCGCGCGGAAAACCGTCCAATAAAGAGACGTAAATTTCGGGCAATCTCTCGGGACGGGAGATAAAATAAGAATACATTGCCGAAAGCATTCTTTCCGCTTTTTCTTCCTCGCCTCTGGCAGAACCGGAAAGATAAACCCTTTCAAACATGAAATTGCGCATTTCTTCGCTTGCCCGTTCCACCTGCTCGTCCATTGATACCGTATTCTTTCCGTCGGAATTTTTATAAACGGACGTGATAGCGGTGTTTATACGCTCCTTAGAGCTTTTGCCAAGCACGTCCACTATATGCTTGGGAACGTCTTCCGCTTTTAAAATGCCGGCGCGGATTGCGTCGTCCAAATCGTGGTTTATGTAAGCTATTCTGTCGGCAAGCGACACGCATCTGCCTTCCAGCGTACACGGGTCGCTGTTCTTTTTATGGTTTAAAATGCCGTCGCGCACTTCGTATGTAAGATTCAATCCGCAACCGTCTTTTTCGAGAACGTCGACAACCCTCAACGACTGGACGTTGTGTTCGAATCCCGAAGGACAAAGCTTGTCAAGTATACGTTCGCCGCTGTGTCCGAAAGGCGTATGTCCCAAATCGTGCCCCAAAGCTATGGCTTCGGCAAGGTCCTCGTTCAAGCTCAAAGCGCGGGCTATGCTTCTTGCAATCTGCGCCACGTCCAAAGTGTGCGTAAGGCGCGTAACGTAATGGTCGCCCTCGGGCGAAAAAAATACCTGCGTTTTATTTTTCAGCCTTCTGAAAGATTTACAGTATATAAGTCTGTCCCTGTCGCGCTGGTACTCCGTACGCATGGCGCAAGGCAGCTCGCCGCGCTGTCTGCCGCGCGTATTTTCCGACAGGCTTGCGAACGGCGAAAAAAACGCCCGTTCGACGGCATACGTCTTATCCTTTAAACTTTTGAATTTTTCCATTACTTTAATTAATTACGAAAAAAATTCCCGATTTCCTTTTTTACGCAAAAATTTGCGCCCGTTTTTATTTTCCGAAGCCGCCGCCTACGGACAACACCTCGCCCGTTACATAATCTGCTTCCGCAAGATATACGCATGCTTTTGCCACGTCTGCGGGATAGCCTATGCGTCCTGCGGGAATCTGTTCGATAAGACTTTCCATTTCACCAGCGGTGAGATGTGAATTCATACCTGTGTCGATGACGCCCGGTGACACGCAATTTACGCGCACCTTCGAGGGGGCGAGTTCTTTTGAAAGAGCTTTGGTAAAAGCTATAACCGCGCCTTTCGAAGCCGAATAAGCCACCTCGCAGCTTGCGCCTATTTCTCCCCATATGGAAGCTATGTTGATTATACAGCCGCCTCCGTAACATATCATATTGTCCGCAACGGCGCGGCAACAGTGATATACGCCTTTTACGTTTACGTCAAACACCGTATTCCAGTCTGCGGACGTCGTATCCTGAATTACGCGTACAAGCGATACGCCCGCATTGTTAACGAGAACGTCGAGTTTTTCGTATATTCCGAAAAACTCCCTGAACATCTGCTTTACCTGCATTTCGTCCGATACGTCCGCGCGCATAAGTACGGGACAGTAGCCGAGCATATTAAATTCTTCCTGTGTGGCAAGCGCGGTTTCCTCGTCGTCGTGATAGTTTATGACAACCTCGAAGCCGCGTTCCAAAAAAGCAAGCGCAACCGCTTTGCCTATTCCCTTTGTGCCGCCTGTAACCAATGCAGTTTTCATCCGAAATACTCCGTAATTTTATCCGCCGTTTGCTCCGGCGTAAGCTCGTCCGTGTCTATTATCAAATCCGCCGCCCATTCGTAAACGGGGGAACGCTGTGAATACAACTTTTCCAAAGCCGCCGCCGCGTTGCCGTACAATAAGGGTCTGCCCTCTCCGCAGCGCACGCGTTTTAAAAGCGTTTCCACCCTTGTGCGGAGATAAACGATTTTACCGTTTTCTTTAAGAGCGTTGACGTTGCTCTCGCGCATAAGACAGCCGCCGCCGGTGGCAATAACCGCATTGTCGAGCGAGCATAAGTTTAATACTGCCTGCGATTCCAGCTCCCTGAAATATCCCTCTCCGTATTCGTCGAAAATTTTTTTGATTTCTCCGTGGCGACGCACGATTTCCTCGTCCGTATCGGCTACGATTCTGCCGCGGTTTTGAAATTCGCGCGCGAGAGTGGTTTTGCCGCTTCCGGGCATTCCGGCAAGTACTATATTCATAACTTGAAGCTTTCGCCTGCGAGAATATAGCTGTTTTTACCGAACCCGCAAACAACGCCTTTGCATACTTCCGAAATAACGGAAACGCGTCTGAACGGCTCGCGCGCGTGAACGTTGGACATATGCACCTCTATTACGGGAACGGAAGTGCAAGCGATAGCGTCGCGCAGGGCATAGCTGTAATGAGTATAAGCGCCCGCGTTCAATATTATACCGTCACAATGTGCGGACTGAATTTTTGCGCACAGCTCCCCCTCGGAATTGCTTTGAAAAAATTCGCAATCGTCGCCCTTGAAATGCGCGGAAATTTCCTTGTTGATTTCTTCGAGAGTTTGCGCGCCGTAGACGTCTTTTTCCCTGACGCCCGTCATATTTAGATTCACTCCGTTGATAAATAAAAGCTTCATTGACCGAATACCTCTTTATACTTTGCGAAAAGCCGTTTTGCCTCGTCCTCGTCGGGCGAAATTCCGAAGTATATACACTGCGAAAAATACGCCTGATAAAACAGCATGGCTTCGCCGTTTATCGTTTTTTTACCGTAATTTGCGGCAATCCGCAAAAACTTACTTTGCCGCGGTCTGTAAATCAAATCCACCGCCGTATCGCACAGCTCTGTAAGACTGCCGTCTACGGGGGAAACGCCTTCCGTGTCGTGCATGCCGACGCCGGTTGCGTTTATAATTGCATAATATCTTGCGGCGGATAAATCGCGCAAAGCCGTTACCGCTTTAAATTCCGCGGCGACACCGCGCGCTTTTTCGTAGCTTTTATCGTAAATGAAAACCTGCGCGCCCCCGTCCGAAAGCTTTTTCGCCGCGCTTCTGCCGGCGCCGCCCGCGCCGAGAAGAAGTACTTTTTTGTCCTTTACGTCCGCGCCGCCGTTTTTCAACATAAGCGCAAAGCCCGAACCGTCTGTATTGTAACCGGATTTGTCGGACGTTTTTACCGTATTCACAGCGCCGAAAATTTGCGCGTCACCCTGTAACCGGACGAGATAAGGAATGACCGAAATTTTATAAGGAATGGTTACGTTAAAGCCGTCCAGACCGCAAAACAACCCGCAAATACGTTCCTCAAACTCAGTCTCGGAAACCGAGAGCGCAACATAGTCGACTTTTCTGCCCGTTGCCGCCGCTATAAACGAGTGTATGCGAGGACTGTCCGACTGCGAAACGTCTTTACCTATAACCGCAAGTTTAAGACTTTCCATAAGCTTCCTTTAAAACGTTTCCGCACTCCGTTAGAAGCGAAACGTATTCGTTGAAATCAAGCAGTATTTCCGCACTTTTTCCCTCTATACCCGGGACGATTACGGAAATTTTACCGTCGGGATTTTTTTTGTCGTGTACGGCGTTGGTTAACGCCTTTTCCATATCTTCGTAAACGGGTATTTTTTTCAAAACGCGCGTGATAAGCGAAATTAAATTTTCGTAATAATTTCCCTTACACACGCCGTAAGAATGCGCGATATACAGTTCGTAATACATACCGATAAGCACAAATTCGCCGTGGGACTTCCTGCCGTAATACAGCTCCAAAGCGTGACCTGTGGTGTGCCCGAGATTTAAGGTTTTGCGTATACCGTTTAAGTCGTGTTCGTCGCGCGCGACGACCTCGGCTTTATGGCGTATACAGTCTGTTATAACGTCGGCGAGAAAATGCGGGTTTGTTAAATCTTCCGCATTTTTCAGCTTGGAATATATTTCGGCGTTGAGCGCACCGTATTTGATTATTTCCCCCAAGCCGCAACGTATTTCACGCGGAGGCAAGGTTTCAAGAAAAAGCGGGTCCGCGATAACTTCAACCGGCTGGTAGAACGTTCCTATCAAATTTTTTACGTTTTTGAAATCCACGGCAGTTTTGCCGCCGACAGAGCTGTCGACCTGCGAAAGCAACGTCGTAGGTATCTGGACGAGATTCACGCCGCGCATATACAGAGAAGCGGCAAGCCCCGCGATATCACCAACGACTCCGCCGCCGATTGCTATAACGGTACAGCCGCGCTTCATGTCGGCTTCGAGCATAGCCTGAATTATTTCCAAAAGGTAGCGCGTAGACTTACTCGTCTCACCTGCGGGAAGAATTTTTATAGGGGCTTTCTCGCCGAACGTTTTACGGATAAGGTCGCTGTAAAGACTGAAAACATTGGCGTCGGTTACGATAAAAACGCCGCGGGAGGCATGCCCGTGCGCGTACGCCGAAAAGGCGCCTTCTCCGCAATGAATAACGCTGTCGCCCGACTGCGTTTTTAATTCGATATCCGTCATGGTCAATCCTCTAAACCGGCGTACCTTTTAATAACTTCCTGCATGTTATCGCCGCCCAAACGTTTCGAAACAACGTCCGCAAGCGCGAACGCCGCGACGCTTTCAAGCACGATTTCCGCCGCGCAGACTGCGCAGACGTCGCTTCTTTCCGCCGCCGCCGTACATGGCAGCCCCGTAGCATAATCTATTGTTTCCAGTCCTTTCATAAGCGTGGGAATGGGCTTCATTGCGGCGCGGAGGACAATTTCCTCACCGTTGGACATACCGCCCTCGATACCGCCCGCGTTGTTGGTTTTTCTTCCGTACTTCCCGTTTTCGCCGTAAATTCCGTCGTGAACGGCGCTTCCCTCTTTATAAGCGCAACCGAAGCCGAGCCCGACCTCCACGCCTTTTATAGCCTGAACGCTCATAAGCGCGCCGCAGAGAACCGCGTCAAGCTTGGAATAATATTGCATACAACTGCCGAAGCCGCTTTTGAGTCCGTTTATGCGTATCTCTATTACACCGCCCGCGGTATCGCCCGCTTCTTTAAGGCTGTCTATTTTTTTTACGGCTTTGCTTTCCGCTTCCTTATCAAGCATAAAAAGCGGCGAGTCTTTTGCCTTTTCTATCTGGGAAAAAGTATAATTTCCGTTATCCTCTATTCCGCAAACGCTTTTGACGTAACCCGAAATTTCGACACCGAGCGCACGCAGATACTGCCTTGCAATACTACCGGCAACAACGCGGGAAGCTGTTTCCCTTGCGCTTGCGCGTTCTAAAATATTGCGTGCGTCCGACTGGGCGTATTTTTTCATTCCCGTAAGATCGGCGTGCCCCGGGCGCACCTTTGTAAGCGTTTTCGAAGAAACGTCGCAACCCTCGGGAGCCATAACGCCGCGCCAGTTTTCATAGTCGGCGTTTTTAATAACGAAAGCAAGCGGACTTGCCAGCGTTTTGAGATTTCTTACGCCGCTTAGAATTTCGACCTTGTCGCGCTCTATCTTCTGTCTGCCGCCCCTGCCGTAACCGCTTTGACGGAGCGCAAGGTAATAATTTATTTCGTCGATATCTATATCGAGATTAGACGGCAACCCCTCTATTATTCCGACAAGACATTTGCCGTGCGATTCTCCGGCCGTTGACAGCTTCATATAATTCTCCTTTTTATTTTAACGCCAATACGCCGTCGGCGATTTCAAAGGTTACGGTTCCGTAGCAATCCGTCCTGAAAAAATTGTCGCCGGCATATTCTATCGCGTCGGACATGACGTCCAATGAAGGACACCCCTTGCCGTTCTGCCCGACAGAAACCACCGCATACTGCGGTTTGGCCAAGTCGTATAGCGGCGCGCATGCGGATTTGACGTTGCCGTGGTTCGCCGCTTTTATTAATTTGCATTTTTCCAGTTGTACGGACCTGCCGTTTATATAGCAATACCCGTCGCCCGCAGACGAAACGAAATTATAGTCGGAAACTATTTTTTTCTGCAAACCGCTTTCCACATCGCCCAAAAAAAGCATGCCGACCCCGCCGTATTCAAGCCACATGACGGCGGAAGCGTCGTTCCGCGCCTGCTCGGACGAGGGGTTTTCGTTCAAATTTTCGTATTCGGACGCGCCCGTCGGGTCGGTATGTACGGACGGAGAAAGGAAAGTAAAAAAGTAGTCGCTTTTTTCGTTTACTTCGCCCGCGCCGTATTCGCTTATTATTTTCTGCGCGCCGCTGCGGTCCGCCGCCGAAACGAAATCGCGGTAACCGTCCGTAACATAAACGTTTTTACAGTACGGCATGAAAATTTTTTCGACCTTCTTGTTTTTTACTATTTCCGCAAGACCGCCGCACTGCTCGTTATTAACGGAAGTGCAAACAAGATAGTCAATCGTATCGATATCGCATTTGTTCAGAAATTTAAAAATTGCCGCTTCGTTTTTAAAAGTCCCGTCGCCGCCGTCGATAAGCATATTTTTACCGTCGGGAAGCTCCACCACGGCGCAATCGCCGTATCCTACGTCAATGAATCTGACCCGCATAACGCCGGATTTCGCGCCTTTGTTTCTTAACACAAAATAGCTTGCAAGGTATTTTACGGGTATGAAACAATCGGTTATAACAAGCGCAATCACAAGCGCGCAAACCGCCGCAGCAATTATTACAGCCCTTAATCTGCCCTTTGACAGCTTCGGCAATTTGCCCCTTTTACTCTGCTTCATCTTTCGCCTTATCCGCAATTTATAATTATACAAAGTTTATTATACATGAAAGCAAAATAAAAGTAAACAAATTTTACATACCGCAAGGGCATAAAAGCCGCGTAAAAATATTCAAACGCCCGCGCAAAATTGCTTGCAAAATTTTATTTATTTGATATAATGATATAGTCAAACGCAAATATGCTATTGTGGCTCAGCTGGTAGAGCAGCTGATTCGTAATTATTTACTTAACCAGTAGAAATGTGCTAAAACCGTACCTCAGAGCTTAAAAATAGCTACTTTGGACTACTTTTCAAAAACAAGTGTAAAGAACTTGTAAAAATCAATGTAAAAACTTAATAATTAATGCTACTGTGGCTCAGCTGGTAGAGCAGCTGATTCGTAATCAGCAGGTCGCCGGTTCGAATCCGGCCAGTAGCTCCAAAATACCTATTGTATTTCCTTAATATTGGTTAAATTCAATAGGTATTTTTATAATCTAGATAAAATGAGAAATAGAAATGGAAACAAACAGTTTTATTAATTCAAGTTTAAACTTTGCAGAAAAAGATTTTTGCATAATAGATAATTCTATTAAATCCCTAACGGAAATAGAAAAAATGGGATTTCAGGGATTTTTTGATGAATTCCATAAAAGACCATTAAAAAAAATATATAAGTATTATCCAAACAAAAAAGTTTGGGATAAAGAACAAAAGAAATACCGCAATTATTCAATTGAAGCATTAGAAAATGATACTATTTATATGCAAGACGCCACAAATTTTGATGATTGTTTTGATTGTGCATTCGACTTGGATTACAACAAATTTTTAGAAACCAGAGTTTTAAAATATTGTGAATATTTTAATATCGAAAAAAACGATACAGACAATATACAAGATTTAGTTTATAAATTATCTATTAAATTTTATCAAGAAGAAACCATTGAAAACATATTGAGCAGTTGTCAAGAAACAACAGATAGTGCACAAAAGTTAACAATTGAAATATTTGTAAGAAAAGTCAAAATTGACGTAGATCAAAACAAAAGTGAATGGGGGCCAGCAATTTTTAAAGTTATAAATTTAGAATATAAAAAACTTTGCAATACTTTTAAAAGTTTTCGAATATCTTGTTTTTCGACTTCTCCACTACTAAACAGAATGTGGAGTTCTTCATATGGAAATGATAATAAAGGTTTTTGTATAGAATATGACCTAGAAATAAATGACAAATATCTAAAAGACTTATATGAACAAATCTACCCAGTTATATATTCTCAAAGCAGAAATGATTTATTGCCATTATGCACTAATTGCGATAAAATGCCGTCAGTTGGGGATTTATGGCAAATGTATTTTAACGGTATGCTGCGAAAAAGTTTATATTGGTTTGACCAACAAGAATGGCGATTAATTTTACATAAAAATAGTTTTACTGAAAATCCCATTAAATTCTTTAAAATAAGCAAAGTATTCCTTGGGAATAAAATGAATAAGTACCAACGCAAAAAGATTATTAAAATTTGTGAAAGAGAAGTAATTAATTATGTGGGATTGGTTAGAGATTTAAATTCTTTTAATTTAATTGAATGCAAAAAGAACTGTAAAGAATGCAATAACACTCATAAATAGTGTTGTTGAAATAAAAATATATCAAAAAAGGTTTGGGATTAACCAAACCTTTTTACTTATTCAATAAAGTTAAAATTGCTGTTTTCTTTTCTTCGTCTTTGACTTTTTTCAGTAGTTCGATTATTTGGCTATCTTTTTTATACTCTTCTATGTCGTAATAAAAGAATTCTTCGGATGTAGTATTACAGGCTTCAAGGATAGCTGTTAAAGTTTCAAATGTGGGAGCAAAGTTTTTATTTTGTTCTAACATATGGATATAGCCTGCGTTCTTGCCTATCATAAGGGATAATTTCCTTGCCGATAAATTAGCTCTTATCCTGATATAGCCTATCCGTTCAATTAACGTATCTAATTCCATAAAGTTTACTCCATTTACGCTACTATTAAAAGTATAAAGTAGAATGTCTTAAACTTAATCTTTGCTATTAACCCATTTTTATTAAAATAATGATAAAATATCATAATATACACGATATTGTTGACTTTTATCGTAATGTATGTTATATTGGTGGCAATAAAATTACCCAAGGAGGAAATTAAAATGGGTTTCTTTAAAAATTTAAAAAACGGAATGGCTGCACAAAAAAAGTTAGTAGATTCTATTAATAACGGCGATTTGGTTGTTGATAGAAAAAATATGACTATAACTCCTGCCGAACAAAATCAAAATAACGGCGAAAAGAAAACAGAAGAAAATCAAGATAAAAAATAATGAATAACATAATACTTGAAATTGCAAAATGCTGTGAAGTTGAAAAAGCTAAATTAAACGACAGCCACTCCTGCAATAAAATAGTTATGAGTCAGAATGACAGTTTTCAACTTCCCGAACCTTGGAACGGACATTTAGATAATGCTGAAATACTTTTTATAAGTTCTAACCCGTCTATTGACCCGAATGAAAACTACCCTACCGCAAGTTGGAAGGACGAGGATATTGTTTCTTTCTTTGAAAATAGATTTGAGATCACACCCAAAAATGAATGGTCAACTTATTGGCGAACCATTCTTAAATGGGCAGGTTGGATAATTCCTAATATCGGGTTTGATAAAATTGCTATAACTGAAATTGTACATTGCAAATCTCAAAAAGAATTTGGTGTTTATGAGTGTATGAATTTCTGCGCTGAAAAATGGCTTAAAGAAGTTTTATCTGTTTACAATGGAAAATACATAGTTCTTGTAGGAAAAGTTGCACAGATTTTTTATGACAAGGTAAAAGAAATTTGCCCTAACAAAATCATAATTAAAACCCCGCACTTTTCAAGGCCTGTTAAGGGCTTGACAGACGAAAAGAGAAAGCAAGATTTTTTAGACCAATTACATTAAAAAATTATGCCCGATATGTATATCGGGCATTGTACTTTTAGAAAAAACTTATTATAATTTATTTATAGGGCTTCACGGGTTAACCCAGAAAGCCCGAAAACAGTTTTGTAATATAAATAATCAATATGAAATTGTTAGTCTTAGAATTCAAAAGAGGTACATTATATGTGGTTAGATACTGATATTTTGGATAGAGTTTTAAATCACGAAAATTTAGCTTTATTGATAGACACCTACTTGCTTTTAGATAAAACTTTTGTAAAGAATTTGGACAATACTGTTACAGGTGGTCAATTACAAAACACACCTGTTGAAAACCGTCTGCAAGTTGTTAAGGAATTATGTTTCGGTAATACTGCACGAGAATATATTCTAAAAATGTGGGTATTGGAACATATGCTGAATCTTATGTTGGCTCACAGAAATCTTCCTATTGACCCTTATTGGGAAGATAAAATTAAAAAATCTGCTCTATTGTGTAAAGAGGATAACAGAAACAAACCAGAATGACACGGTAATTGCTGTTTAATATAAATAATCATATAAAGTAAAAGAAGCCACAGGGTTAAACTGGGAGCTTATTTTTAAAATTGTTTTAAGACTGCTTTTTAAGCGGTCTTTTTTGTTGTTGAAAAAAATTTTTAAAAACTTTACCCCCTTAATGCCCCGTGTTGTACATTCCTAAAACCTCGATTTAAAATAAAAATATAAGAAATTTTAAAAAATTTATAAAATTCTTAAAAATTAGAAAAACGGACTGTATCTTCTATTATCAAAATAATTTTTCGAGGTGAATCAATGAACGTAGAACAAATTGTAAAAGAAAAAATTACAAGAATGAAAACAGTTGAACAATGCTTTGCGGAAATCAAAAAATTAGACGAAAACACAGCCATTACAAGTTGGTTTATTCGTTGTCTTTGCAAAGAAAACAAAGTAAAGCACTTTATGACAGGCACTAAAATTTTGGTAAATTACGACGATTTACTGAACTATCTAAACTTTGAAAAGGAGAACGAAAATGAGCAAATCTAAATTAAATATGTGTTATCCTCGTTATAACAAAAACGGAGAGTTAATCTCTTATCGGTTTCATTTCAGCGGTAAAGACCCATTAACAGGTAAATTCAAGCAATACACCGCTACTTGGAAAGTACCGCAGAATTTAAGTAAAAAAGAAATTGAGGTTGAACGCAAAAAGTTTGAACTTGAATTTGTAAACGAATGCGAAAAGAAATCAAAAGGAACTTTCGTTACAGATGAAAATATTCGTTTCGGAGATTTTGCCGACCAATGGCTTGAAGAAATAAAAAACCGTGAAGAATCCTACGGCAGTTATGCAAGTGCTAAAAACCATTTAACGATAATTAAACAATGCTTTGGCAATTACTTACTGAAAAATATATCGCCTAATGTTATTCAAAACTTTTATAATTTTATATGTTCAAGGACTTATACAAAAACTTATGTGTTTGTAAAAAAATCTATAAACGAACTTGTCAATGCACAGAAACTACCAAAATATAAAGTTGCAAAAGAATGTGGAATAGACAGACTTACTTTAAGACTTGCAGGAACTATTGGAAATCAAGTAAGTATGCAGACGGCTAAATGTGTAGCAAATTATTTTAATGTTCCATTGGATAAGTATTTTTCGATAGAACAGAGAGAAACAAAGTATTCCTGTGCCACCAACAAAGGAATTAAAACAACCCTTGTAATGATTTTAAATGCGGCTAAAAAGCGTATGTTAATTGAACATAATTATGCTACAAAGGACTACACAAACCCTGTAACAGGTACTATTAAAAAGAAAGAAATTTACAATGAAGAACAAGCAAAAGAATTTTTAAAATTTGCTATGCAGGAAAAAGATATACGCAAGAAAACCGTATTTGCTTTGTTCTTATTCTTGGGTTTGAGAAATGCCGAAGTTTGTGGTTTGGAATGGAAAGATATTGATTTACAAAACGGTACTTTGAAGATAGAAAGAAACTCATTGTATTTTAAAGAGTTTGGAGTTATAACGAAAGAACCCAAAACAAAGAACTCTAAAAGAACAATGTCTATGCCCCAACAGTTAACGAAAATCTTAAACGAATACTATATTTGGTGGACTGAACAAAAGCAATTACACGGTGATTTATGGTACAATGCCGATAGACTGTTTTTACAAGATGACGGAAAGCCTTTACACCCTTGTACACCAAGAACTTGGCTTGATAAATTTGAAACAGCACACGGTTTAGCGCACGTTCCGCCTCACGCTTTAAGACATACGAGTATTACATTACAATTAATGGCGGGTGTTCCTATTAAAGCGGTATCCCAAAGAGCAGGACACGCAGACGAGCATATAACTTTAAATATCTATACCCATTTTCTTAAAGAAGAAGATATAAAAGCCGCTCAAAAGTTTAATGATTTTTTAAATGTTTAGCTTGTTGAATATGAATAAAAAAAAGTAGTAGTTAATGTCAATAACTACTACTTTTTTTTATTAATTCTGTCACACATCACGACATTATTAGAATCAAGATGAAATGCGTTCAATAATAATTAAGAAGCTAAAATTTTGAGTAACTCTTCAATATCTGAACCACGAATATATAGCTTGTCCATACAGTAGCGTTGATTACCGTTTTTATCAAAATATCTATGTCCATCTATTCGAGTAAAAATTTGATTATTTCTCTTTTTTAAACAATCTAATAATTTATTTAATTTTTCTTTTGTTGTTACTATTTTTCTTGTTTCTTTTTCGATAGTTTCTTTTCCAAAATTAACACTCTTAGCAAAAAGTTTAGCATTTTTAGGAAAATAGGTTAAATGTTTATCTTGTTTTTGAATGGCACTTTTAAATGGTTTTAAATATTCATCATCGGAATAATTTATGCTGTTTTCTTTATATTTGGTAATATACTGAATACCACCTCTTAAATCATAAGCCTGCTTAATATCGCATATTCCTAATTTCCATAAAGCCTCTAAATTATTTTTATTTAAATCTAATGGAAAATCATTAAATTGTGCAATCATATGGATATGGTACGAATGTTTTTTAGTTACTTCTATTGCTCTTGCAAATTCAAATTTTCCGTATCGTCTTTTTAAAGCAGTACGAAATGTTCTTAATCTTTGCTCAATATGTCTAAATTCAATATCGTCCTTGAAAGTTAAACTAATGAGATAGAAATTTCCATTATCAAAATGCAGCTCCCATAAAGTTTTATGAAAAGATTTTAAATTGCGGACATAACTCCTTGTTCTCATATAAATTCCCATAATTTTGTCTTTGTTTTTAGTGTAATCAAATTTTTGACGGTCATAAGGTTTAATATCATGCATTGATATTGTGCATCTGTTTTTTTCTAAAATTTCTACTTTAAGCGTTCTTGTTTGGGTTGAATTAGAATTTGTCATAAATAAGTACTTCCTTTGATATTTTTTTCGCTTACATTATATTCAGAACTTCATTTTTTTAAACCTGCTATTTCGACAAAATTCGTCATACTTTGATGTTCCTTAAATGAATAAATAAAGATGTAAAAAAGTCGGTAAAAAATGTTACCGACTTTAAAAATACAAAAGTACCTGCCAAATATACGGAGATTACCAGAGTAACCCCATAATTTGCAGGTACTAAAAAATTTAAATATTCTATTAGACAAATTGGTTCTACAAAGTATAAAAAGTGTTTTAAAATATATTCGTAATCAGCAGGTCGCCGGTTCGAATCCGGCCAGTAGCTCCAAAATAAAAAGACTTAGGTAATTCCTAAGCCTTTTTATTTTTGTTCTTTAACCTTTATAATCAAACTGATTTACAGAGATAATATAAATTACTTCTTCAAGGGGTTGGGCGTTTCGGGTTTGAATACAATAATCTAAAAATGACGGTAACTTTTCATTAATTAATTTCATAAAGATTTTAATTAATTCTTTTGAAAAAGTATCGAATTACAATTAAAGGCGCAAAAATAATCGAAGGGCAAGAAAAAAAAGTTTTTCGCTATGACGGTAAAAAACCGAATTCCCTTATAAGCCTTGTGTTAGCTGCCGAGATACACCGCGTCGAAAACTTATTCGAAGCGCACTTTCTAATTCAAAACATAAGCAAAACCGAACAAACGGAGTTATGGAATTTAACCGTACGCGGAACGGATATCAAGGAGGCGTGTTAAAACGTTTGCATTCGCGCAAGAAAAAAGTTATAATAACCGTATGAAAAGAATTTTAACAATGCAAGATTTATCATGCGTCGGGCAGTGCTCGCTGACCGTCGCCCTGCCCATTCTTTCGGCGTACGGCGTGGAAACGTGCGTTCTGCCGACTGCCGTACTCTCCAACCACACTATGTTCAACGGTTGGAGCTACCTCGATTTGACCGATAAAATCCCGGAAATTTACGAATACTGGCGGAAAAACAACTTTAAGTTCGACGCGTTCCTTTTAGGCTATCTCGGCAAATCCGCGCTTATGGATTTGGCGGAGCGGGCGTTCGACGACTTTTCCGCAGTCGGCGCGAAAATAATCATAGACCCCGTTTTCGGCGACAACGGCAAGCTTTACGGCGGGTTCGACTTGAACTACGTTGCGGCTATGCGCAAGCTTTTGCGCCGCGCAGACATTATTTTGCCGAACGTGACCGAGGCGTGCTTCCTCACGGATACGCCGTATCCCGAAAACTACGACGAGGATTTCGTTTTAAAGCTTAAAAACAAATTAAAGGAATTGACCGACGCGGAAATTATAATTACGGGCGTCGAGTTCGGCGGGCGCATCGGCGAGTTCATTTCGGGAAAAGTTCTCTGGCACGAGCTTTTGCCCTCCAAAAAGCACGGCACGGGCGATATTTTCGCCTCCGTCTTTACGGCGCACTATCTTGCGGGCAACGGCATGGAAAATGCTTGCGACAGCGCCGCGGAATTCGTGCGCGAGTGCATTAAACAGACCGATAACGACCACTTCTACGGCGTTCAGTTCGAAAAGATTTTAAAAAGAGGCAAATAATTAACGCTCGGCTTAAATATCATATAATATGTTCAGAAAATGTTCGGGATTTGTCGTCGGCGTCGGGGCGGTCGTTATTGCGACCGTTATTATCTGCGTATGCGCGTTTTCGTGCGCGGGCGGCAATATGGCATTTAACGCCTCGTATTATTTCGTCTGTTACAGAGTGACCGACAACGTTATCTCCGCGGGCTCGCTTTCGGGCACGGCTTCGAGCTACGGCGGGGCGGGCTACAACCTGAGCTATGACGGCAACTATTACGTAATTATGTCGTGCTATTATCAAAAAAACGATGCCGAGACCGTGTGTTCGAGCCTTAAAAAGCGGGATTTGGACTGCACGGTACTAGAAATAAAGACGGACGAATACAGGCTTAAAAGCTATTCCGCGAAAAGAAACGAGGAGCTTTACCTCGGCAACCTGAACACCCTCCACACCCTTTCCATGCTCGCCTACGAGTGCGCGAACGGGCTGGACACGGGTTCATACACCCAACAGCAAGCCAAAAGCGTTGTCTACGACATAAAAAGCGGGCTTAAAGGGCTTCTGAGCGCGAACTCGGGCAACTGTTTTATGCACGGACTGAACACCGTCCTCAACTGCTGCGAGGAAAGGGAAAAAGGGTATATTTATTCGAAGGATATGCGGTATATGCAAGCCGCGGTTATAGACCTTATCGTCAACGTAAAATTAAATTAAAATACGTATGTAAAATTTGGAAAATTGCGCAAAATACGGATATGAACAGAAATTTCCCCGCATTTTGCGCGGCAATGCTTGCCTTTGCGCTGACCATAGCCACATTCGGCGGCATTATAGTCAATAAAGGAAAACTTGCGCACGCCGACAACCCGGACGTCGCAGTTAAGACGGTTTATCTCACCTTCGACGACGGCCCCAGCGACAGGGTAACGCCTAAAATATTGGACGTCCTTGCCGAAGAAGACGTCAAAGCCACGTTTTTTATTATAGGTATTCAAGCCGAGACCCGAAAAAATCTTCTGAAAAGAATTTACCGTGAGGGGCACACGTTGGGCGTCCATTCCTACACGCACAGATACAACGAAATTTATTCGTCGCCCGAAAGTCTGATTGAAGATATAGACAAATGCAACAAGGTAATTAAAAGCGTTACGGGCAGATACTCGACGGCATACCGCTTCCCGGGGGGAAGCTTTAATTTGTCGGAAAAGCTTATTTCCGCAGTGTCGAAGCACGGCATGCGATACGTCGACTGGAACGCCTCCACGCGCGACGCGGAGATAATAAACGCCACGCCCGAACAGCTTTTACATGCTTCCGTAACAACAGCCGCATGTACCGAAAACGTAGTTTTGCTGGCGCACGACTCTACAACGAAAACCGCCACCGCCGACGCATTGAAAGATATTATCCACCACTTCAAGGCGGAAGGATACGTATTTAAAACTTTTTGATTTAATTATAAAAGCGGCGTCCGTAAACGGACGCCGCCTGTTTTTATGCTTATTTAATTATTCCGTTGAATCTTTCGTGATAACATGCACCCGAAGCGGAATCACGACGGTTAACTGTCAATATACTACCCATGGTATATCCTTCAATTGCAGATTTTTCCACTTCCGCAAAGTACAGATTATATTTTATATCGTTACAACTCGGTTGGTTCTGCTTTACTCCGTCCAATTCGAACAATGCGTATAGCTTATTTCCGTCGGATAAAAGAGATTTAAATTCTATATTTTCTTCCGACGAATTATAAGCGAAACCCATTATTATAAGCGATTTCGTATCGAAAAAAGAAGCGTCGTAGCCATCAATTAAACCGTAGCCGTCAAGCTGTGCGGAAGAATCTATCAATGTTAAATCTTCAACCGAATACCCTCTGTATTCGATTATTTCCGTTTCACTTTTTACGCTACCGACCACCGAATAAACAACAGGGTCTTTTTTTATATTTTCGACTTGATTGGCGGGAGGATTGGTTTCATTTTTTTCTGTATCGGGTTTTTTCTCACCGCATGCGGAAAATGTAAAAGCCGCAACAACTACCATTAATATCAATGATAATAATGCTGATTTTTTCATAAATCACCTCCTGTATTTATTTATACACAAAATAAATAATTTTATAATTCTGTTTAATACTACTTAATTCATTTATATTATAACATAAATACTCAAATTGTCAATATAAGTGCAAAAAGCCACAAAACGACAGTTTATTCCACGCCGTACTGTTTGCGGTACTCGTACATTTTGCCGAGGTATTCCTTACCGGATATCGTTCCGTCCTCTATAGCAGAAATTATATCCGTCATTGTTACGATAGAATAAACCTTTATGCCGAATTCCTTATAGACCTCCTGAACGGCGGAAAGCTCCGTTTCGAGCCCGCGCTCCATTCTGTCTACGGATATGACCATGCCTGCGATTTTTACGTCGGCCGCCTGTTTCAGCTTGGGCAGCATTTCCCTGAGCGCTTTACCGGAAGTCATGACGTCCTCTATGAGAATTACCCTCTCGCCGTCGGTAAGCTGTTTACCGACGAAAAGCCCGCCCTCGCCGTGGTCCTTTACTTCCTTTCTGTCAAAGCAGTAATTCATATCCTTTCCGAAGCCGTTAAAAAGCGACACCGCCGTGGTTACGGCAAGAGGAATACCCTTATAGGCAGGACCGACAAGCGTGTCCGCCTCTATCTTATTGTTTTCGATACACTGCGCGTAATAATAGCCGAGACGCGCAAGCTGGGCGCCCGATTTGTAGTTGCCCGTATTTATGAAATACGGCGCTATTCTGCCGCTTTTAAGCGTAAATTCACCGAATCTGAGCACGCCGTTATCGACCATAAATTTGATAAACTGATTTTTGTAATTCATATTATTCTCCTTTAATTGAGTACAAGCGTATCGACTATTTCGTTTACGTCGTTTATGCCGTGAGCGACAAGCCATGCGTCCATTTCTTTAATTATCCGCGGCATAGCGTTTACGTCCGTAAAATTAGCGGTTCCGACCTGAACGGCGCGCGCGCCTGCCATTAAAAACTCTATAGCGTCCGTCCCGCAGGTTATGCCGCCCATGCCTATAACGGGTATTTTTACCGCGTGCGAAGCGTCGTAAACCATTTTAAGCGCGACGGGTTTTATGCCCGCGCCGGACACGCCACCCGTATTGTTGGCTATTATCGGCCTGCGCTTTTCTATATCGACAGCCATTCCCGTCAATGTATTTATAAGCGACAGACAGTCCGCGCCGCCGTTTGCCGCCGCGACGGCGTTTACGGAAATGCTTTCGACGTTGGGCGAAAGCTTTACGATAAGCGGAGTTTTTTTCAAAGAACGTTTAGAGACGCGGGTAACTTCTTCTATGCTTTGCGGCTTTATACCGAAAGCCATGCCCCCCGCCTTTACGTTGGGACAGGAAATATTCAACTCTACCATGTCAACAAGTCCGTCCAAACGGGCGCAGATATTTCCGTAATCCTCCAAGGCTTTGCCCGCAACGTTGGCAATGACGACCACGCCTTTTGCTCTTAAAAAAGGTAAGTCGTGCGCTATGAAATGCTCGACCCCGGGATTTTGCAAGCCGACGGCGTTTAAAATTACGCTTGCACCCTCTGCAATTCTCGGCACGGGATTGCCGAGGCGGGGCTCCAAAGTCATACCCTTGGTGCTTATGCCGCCGATTTGCGAAATATCGTAAATTTCGTTAAATTCTCGCCCGAAACCGTATGTGCCGCTTGCGGCGATTACGGGGTTTTTAAACTTTACCCCGCATATTTCCACCTGTAAATTTGCCATTTTAATTTTCCGTTTTCTCCGTCTGTTGATTTGTTTGCGCCGCCGCTTTTGCCGCTATGTTTTGCTTTACGGCATACTCCATTTTCAAGCCGTGAAGTCTTTGAACTACGGATTGCGGATTTTTAACGTAAGTCAACTTCAAAAGCCGACCGTCGACCGTCACGAATATTCTGCCGAAGCCGAACATTGCGCCGTCCAGACCGTGCGATTTTACTGTATAACTTTCCAATTCCGTAGGTGAACACTGTACGCCCGATTTTACGAAAGTAAGCTTTCCGTCGCTGAAAATAATATGACAGTCCGGCATGCGGATAAAATATACAAGCCAGCAGATACCGCAAACAAGTAAAGCAAGTCCGACTACCAACACAAAAACACCGAATAAAATTTTGTAATTTCTTACACCCGACGTAAACGCGTTCACAAACAATAACGTGCCTAACAACGAAAGCAAAGCTCCGAACGCAAGACAAATACCGTATGTGACTATGTATACCGATTTAGCGGTTGCTCCTATTTTTTCTCCGTTCATAGAAATCTCCTTTTATAATTCCACTTCGTTTATTTCAAAGACGGGTCCGTCCTTGCATACGCGGGCGTTTTTACCATCTGCGGTTTTGCATACGCATACGAGACACGCGCCTATACCGCAACCCATGCGTTCCTCCAAAGAAACGAAACAGGGTATTTTGACTCCGTTTTCTTTGATTTTCGTTTTGAGGGCTTTAAGCATTACGGGCGGACCGCATGCGATAACGGCGTCGGCTTTTATATTTGCCGCGTCCGAAAAATACGCGTCTACGGCGTTGCCTTTTTTACCGTAGCTTCCGTCGTCTGTGGTTACCGTAAGACGCGCGCTTTTTTCGAATTCGTTTAAAAGGCATACGCAGTCTTTATTTCTGAAACCTATATAAGAATAAAAGCTTTTATCGGGATTTTCGCGTATAGCCGCGATAAGGGGAAAAACGCCCACTCCGCCCCCTATGACCGCTATGCTTTTATATCCCGACAAATCGAAATAATTACCGAGCGGAAGCAGCACGTTAAGCTTATCGCCACACTTGACCTCCGTCAGATTGACGGTTCCCTTGCCCTTGACCTGATAGCATAAGCTTAAATCGTTTCCCTCGGCGATACACACGCCGAGCGGACGGCGCAGTAAAAGGCTATTGTCACCGACGGACAAATTTACGAATTGTCCGCCGTGAAGCGCGCCTGCGCCCTCGGGAAGCGTAAGGGTAATCATGTAAATATTCTGCGCGATGCGTTTATTGCTTTTTACTGTTGCGGATAAATCTTTCATCTTCCTATTTTACCTATCGCGGCGAGAAGATCCTGCTGCATATCGAGACATGCCGCGCGAGCCGCTTCGTGATAATTCATACCGCTGTAAACGGGATTTTTATATGCGCAGATTATCCCGCGCGAGCTGTTGACTATACCGCCCAGTCCGCGCTTGTCGAAGCAGACTTTAAGCATTTCCGCACTGCCGCCCTGCGCACCGTAGCCGGGAATAAGGAAGAAAACGGACGGAAACTTTTTCCTGAGGTTTTCCGCTTCCTGCGGGTGGGTTGCGCCGACAACGGCGCCCACGTCGGAATAACCGTACCTGCCAACGGTATCGGCGCCCCATTCCGCCACGAGTCCGCCCATGCGCTCGTAAACGTATTCCCCGCTTTCAAGCTTTAAATTTTGCAATTCTCCGCTTGACGGATTGGAGGTTTTCACCAGCGCGAAAATACCCTTGTCGCGCGATTTTATATCCTCGATAAACGGTTTGATACCGTCGAAGCCGAGATAGCCGTTGACCGTAAGCATGTCGGCGGGAAATGCTTCTATATATTTTTTGTTGATTTTAGTCCTGCCAAGATACGCCTTGGAATAGCAGCCCGCCGTGGAGCCTATGTCGTTGCGCTTACAGTCGGCAATTACAATCATGCCTCTGCCGCGGGCGTAATTAACGGTATAATTGAAAGCCTTCAACCCCTCGTAACCGTACATTTCGTAATAAGCGATTTGCACTTTGACCGCCGGAACGATATCGCAGATTTTATCGATAACGTTCATATTGAACTCGGTTATGCGCTCGGTCGCGCTTTCCGCGGTAGCAATTTCTTCTCCGGCTTTATCCGCCTTCATATCGTCGGGAAGATAATCGAAGTCGGTATCGAGACCGACGCAGGTAGGATTTTGCATTTCGATGATTTTGTCAATTAATCTGTCAATCATTTTCTTGTTCTCCGAATTTTATATCTCCGTCCACAACAGTGCAGACGATTTTTCCGTAAACCTCGTATCCGTTGAAGGGCGTGTTTTTACCCTTGGATACGAATTTTGCCCCGTCTATAACGTACTTGGCGTTTAAATCCACAACCGTAATATCGGCTGGCGCGCCTTCTTTCAGACAGCCGCCGGTAAGCGAAAGAATTTCCGCGGGTTTCGCGCTCATTTTTCCGACAAGCTGCGGTAAAGTCAGGTGCCCCGTTTTGACCAGATAAGTATAGCTTAACGCAAAGCTTGTTTCTATGCCGCTTATGCCGAACGCGGCAAGATTGTATTCCACCTGTTTGTCTTTAAGGGCGTGCGGGGCGTGGTCGGTCACAATACAATCGAGAGTGCCGTCTTTAAGCCCTTCGATAATCGCCGCCCTGTCTTTATCCTCCCTTACGGGGGGATTAACTTTTGTGTTTGTATCGTAGGAAGTAATTATATCGTCGGTGAGTATGAAATAATGCGGACAGGTTTCCGCCGTCACCTGCACGCCGCGCTTTTTGGCGCTTCTTATGATGTCCACGCCGCTGTAAGTGGAAACGTGACAGATATGGACGGGAACGGAAAGACTTTCCGCAAGACAAATATCGCGAGAAATCATTATGTCCTCCGCTGCGCGCAAACTGCCTTTCAGCCCTGCAAGCATAGAATTATAGCCCTCGTTCACGACACCGCCGCCGACAAGGTCCTTGTCCTCGCAATGACAAAGACATTTCAAGCCGAAACCCGAAGCATATTCCATAGCAAGGCGCATGATATCGGAATTCATGACCGATTTGCCGTCGTCGCTCAGCGCGACCGCGCCCGCCTGCTTCATTTTGCCCATTTCCGCCATTGCGGTTCCGTCCTCTCCGCGCGTAATTGCGCCTACGGGATTTATTTTACAGAGATTTACCTGACTTTCCCTGTATTTTATATACGATACGACAACCGCGTTGTCGCAAACGGGGTTTGTGTTGGGCATACAGCATACCTGTGTAAAACCGCCCGCAACCGCCGCTTTGGAGCCGCTTTCTATATCTTCCTTACCCTCGTAACCCGGTTCGCGCAGGTGAACGTGAATATCTATCAAGCCCGGCAAAACGTGCTTGCCCGAAGCGTCCACTGTTTTACAGTCTTCTTTTACGGTTTCCGCAATTTCAGATATAATGCCGTCCTCGATAAGTACGTCCGCACGCCTTTCGCCTTCGGGCGTAACAACCGTGCCGTTTTTTATCAAAAGCTTCATAAATTCTTCCCCCTGTATTCCGCAAGCAACTTTAAAACCGCCATGCGCACCGCAAGCCCGCAAGTCACCTGCTCGTTAATGCAACTGCTTTTACCGTCTATCAAAGCCGGAGTAAGCTCCACGCCCCTGTTTACGGGACCCGGGTGAAGTATCACCGCGTCTTTTTTCGCGTATTTCATAAGGTTTTCGTTTACGCCGTAAAATTTGGAGTATTCGCCGAGGGAGGGAAACAGTCCGCCGCTCTGACGCTCCAACTGTATTCTCAGCCCCATAACGCCGTCGGCGCCGTCGATAGCCTGCTCCCGCGAGGAGGCTTTTTTCGCGCCCAGCTTTTCGATTTCTCTGGGCATGAGGGTCTCGGGGGCGTACACCCATACCTCCGCGCCCAGCTTTTTCAGCCCGAAGATATTGCTTTTTGCCACCCTGCTGTGCTTAATGTCGCCGAGAATCGCTACTTTAAGTCCCTTGATTTTACCGAATTTTCTGCGCAGCGTAAGCATGTCCAAAAGCGCTTGGGTAGGATGCTCGTTAATGCCGTCGCCGCCGTTTAAGACGCTTGCTTTGACGTTTTCGGCAAGAAGCTTGGGCGCGCCCGCCATAGAGTGACGGATTGCTATGAAGTCGATTTTCATATCGTCAAGCGTTCTGCCCGTATCGATAAGCGTTTCGCCCTTTTGAACCGAGCTTGCCGCAACCGAAATATTGACTTCGTTTGCGCCGAGATATTTACCGGCAAGCTCGAACGACGTGCGCGTACGCGTGCTGTTTTCGTAAAACAACGTAACAAGCGTCTTACCTGCGAGTAAATCCGGCTTTTTCTTTTTACCGTTCAAAAGCTCTCTCATTTTATCCGCGGCGTCTAAAATTTCGGTTATTTCTTCCGCCGTACAGTCTTGAAGCCCCAATAAATCTTTGTGTCTGAACATATATTAATCCTTAAATTATTCTTTACAGAAAAAAAGCGGTAAAGGCGACTTAAAAGCAATCCGCTTCCGCCTTTTCCGCTTTGAATTTATTTACGTATGAAATAAAATTTAAATTTCTCCGCTGCATAAACGACCCGTTCGTAATATCGGTTTTTAGAAGTATAACACAAGTTTAGAAAAATGTAAAGTTACGGACGGCTTTAATTTGCGATTTTTACAAAATTCTTTGCAGGGAAAAGCCGACCTTATCGCAGGAGGTCAGGACATATTCGATTGCGTTCTTTACCGTACGCAGAGGGAAATAAGTTTCGCCGTGGATATGCCCGAAAACCACCTTGTCCGCGCGCCACTCCTCAAACATACGCGTAAACAGCGTGTCGGGCGACTTCAACGAAAAAGGCGGATAGTGTGTCATAACGATTAATTTGTCTTCTTCCGCGCGCACTTTTTCCACCTGCTTGTAGCAAAGCTTAAACCGCTCGGCTTCGCGGAGATACAGCTTTTCGTCGTGCTCGCCGTAATCCGAACTGCCCGGGCAAGTCCAGCCGCGCGAACCGCAAATTATTATACTTTCTATTTTGACGCAATCGTTCTGCAAGAAATAAAAAGTACCGTCGGGCGCGGCGGCGCGCAGCTTGGTTATGCCGTTCCACCAATAGTCGTGATTGCCGCGGATAAATACTTTTTTGCCTTTAAGCTCCTTTAAAGTACGCAAATCGTACAGTCCTTCTTCGAGAACCGTACCCCAGCTTACGTCGCCGCAAATTAAAACCACGTCTTCGTCGGAAACCTTTTCCCGCCAGTCTTTTTTTATTTTTTCAAAATGGTTTTCCCATCCCGCGCCGAACACCTCCATGGGCTTGTCCGTAAGTCCGGAAAGATGTAAATCGCTTATTGAAAATACTTTCATGCTTCCATTTTAACATTTCTTAAAAAATTTATAAAGCGTTTTTCAGTATGGAATTTTCATAAAAAACAGGCTGAATTTACGCAAAAAGAGCTTATTATGCGTAACATAGTACTATTTTTCCACTTTAAATTGACTGTTTTGCCCGAAAAAATTAAACGGCGGGGCCGAAGCACCCGCCGAGCGTTGTTGAAATATTGTTATTGTTTGGAGCAGTTTTTGCCCTGAGGATAAAGGGGAAGCTCGAAGAATCCCGTACATACTTCCTGAGTGTAATCCTGTGCGGGCGGTATTGCGCAATAGCCGTAGCTCGGCACGAGAATTTCAACGTTTATGGAAACTTTGAGAATCGTTGTGAGACATGCGTTTACGCTGAACGTACCCGTTTCGGAATTAAAAGTGCCTTCCGCGCACACGGCGCTGACTTCCGCGGTAACCTGATACGGCATTATCGAAGGAGCCGGAACGAACAGGAGAACGTCCTGCGCTACGCTGATGGTGGCTTGTGCGGACCCCTCCACGCCGTTAGCGTCCGTGTAAAGTACCTCGACGGGAATGCTTACGGTCGCCTGTACCCTTGCACAGCCGGGTTTGTCGGCTAACCTTTCGACATTCAGGTTTGTGATGTTACCCGTAGAAGTCGTCGACCTTGCGCTTATGAAAGTCAGGGGGTATGTAGGATCCGAGGGAACCTGGTCGGTGAGCGTTAAGGTATAATTTTCTATCTGTATCTGTTTGATGCAGGCGTCGAAAATCTTTTGTGCCTGAATGCACACCTTTTCACACATTCCGTTTAAAGGATTGCCGCTTATGGAACCGGGGCATTTATCCGATTGAAAATTGGAAAAAAATGACATTTTGACCTCCGTTATTTTTTATATATTACATTATATGCCACGCGGTTATTTACACGGCACAAATAATTTGCATGTGGGATAAACTGGTTTGTTTCCGTTGGTTTGCCGTAAAAGTTCCTCGTCGGCGCCGAATTTGAGCGCGACGGTACGGTAAGTATCCCCGACTTCCGCCGTGTACCTTACGTAATCGCCCGAAGCGACTATAATCATGCCGGCGAAAACACCATCGGGCACAGGAACGCCGAACGCGTCTTCCAGCTCCTTCGGGCGCTGTCCGCGTTTAACCCTGAAATATTTGTTTCTGTCCGTAACGAGCGTAAACATTTTGTATATTATACGCATTTACCGCGCAAAACGTTCATAATCCGACAATGAAATTTGTAGAATAATGTTGATGAAACACAATATTTACAAATCCGCCGCGCAGGTGACGGTCCTCTCTACCGTGGAAAAAGCTTTAAGCTTCTTTTACAGAATAATTTTATCCCGCATCATCGGCGCCGAGGGCATAGGCATTTACCAGATATGCCTGTCCGTTTTCGCCGTATTCCTTACAGCCGCTTCCAGCGGCGTACCCGTTACGGTTTCACGCTTGATTGCCAAAAGCAACGCGAATAACGACGAAAAAGGCAAAAGCGCAGCCGTCACGGCGGGAGTAATTGCAACACTTGTGGTTACGGTGCCCGTTGCCGTCGTTCTGTTTTTCGGCAGAAATCTTTTCGGATTTCTTTTTTCGGACGCAAGGTGCACTAATATTTTCCTTATTTTGTTGCCGGGACTTATCCTTACGTCCGTTTACGCGGTCATGCGCGGCTCCTTCTGGGGCAATAAGCAATTTTTGTCTTACAGCATAATAGAGCTGTTGGAGGACGCCGTGATGGTCGTTCTCGGCTGCGTACTCGTTTACGGAGTGACGGACCCTATGCTCGGCGCGCAGCGCGCCACGATAGCCGTGCTTATTTCTTACGTATTCTCCTTCGGCGCGTCGCTTATCTGGTACTTTAAAAAGGGCGGAAAGTTCGTCAACCCCAAAAGCCAGCTTAAACCGCTTTTCTCCTCCTCCCTGCCCATTACGGCAATGCGCACTTCCACTTCCGTAATAAATTCCGCGGTTGCAGTGCTTCTGCCCCTGCTTCTGATGAAAACTTACGGATTGAACAATTCCGAAGCGATAAGCCTTTACGGCATAGCAATAGGCATGAGCGTGCCCATTTTATTTATACCGTCGTCGCTGATAGGCTCTATTTCGGTAGTGGTCGCACCCGAACTGTCGGAAAATTATTACAGGAATAAGACCGAGCTTGTTAAATTCGACGTAGAAAAATCGGTCAGGGCGGCGGTATTTATAGCCACTTTGCTTATACCTTTGCTGTTTGTGTCCGGCGACGAAATAGGCGAATTTCTCTACTCAAACAAAATGAGCGGCGAAATCGTGCAAAGAAGCGCGTTTATTCTGCTTCCCATGTGCCTTGCCATGATTACCAATACTGTACTAAACTCCATGAACTGCGAAAAGAAAACGCTTATAAATTTCTTCCTCGGCGCGGCGGCAATGCTTATAAGCATAGTTGCTTTGACGAAATTTGTGGGAGTTTACTCCTACCTGATAGGGCTTGCGCTGAGTTACATAATTTCAGGCGCGCTTAATTTAAGACTGTTAAGAAAAAAATGCCACGGCGTCAAATATCTGAAATATACCGCGCACGCATTAATCGTTATCGTAGTAACATGCGCTTTCGGAAGCTTCCTCGACGGAATAATAAGCCGTTACATAGGCGTGCTTTGGCAGCTTGTTATTTGCGCGCCCGCATGCCTTGCTTTTTCCGCGGCTTTCCTGTACTGTCTTGAAATGTTTACAATGCGCCCCGTCAAGAAGCTGCTTTCGAGAAGCTGAATTTTACCTTGGCGAGAAGTCCCGCGGCAAGCAGGACAAGAAACGCGCCGAAAAGCTTTTTTAAAATAACAGGCGGCAACAGAGCCGCGGCGAAACCGGCGGTTACCGAACCGAGTACCGCCGGTATTACTATGCTTAAAAGACCCTGCGTTTTTAAAAGTCCGTTTTTTTTGTGCACGTTAAGCGTAAAAGCCGCCATAGGCAGAAAAGCTATCAGATTCGTTGCCTGCGCAACATGTTGTTCCACGCCGAGCAACACGGTCAGCGCAGGAATGAGGATAGTTCCGCCCCCCATCCCCATACCGCCCAGAAGTCCGGCGAAAAAGCCGGCTATAAGAAACAAAATAAAACTCACGCCGTTATCATCCTTATGCCCGCCGCAAACATTACGGCGATAAAAATGTAATTTATAACCGTTTTCGGGAAAAAATCAAGAGAATAAGCGCCTAAAAGCCCGCCCGCAACCGAACCGATTGCCGCGGGTATTATTACGTCCGCAGACGCATAACCGTTAGCTATATAAACTATCGCGCTTGCCGCGCAGACGGGCGCTATTACGAATATTGCCGTTGCGTGTGACTGTTTATCCCCGTATCCGAGCATATTTTTCAAAAGAGGTACGGCGACCATTCCTCCTCCGCCGCCGAACAGTCCGTTAACAAGTCCGGTCAACAGCCCCGCGAGCAAACGTTTGAAAAAATTATTTTTGGTTTGCATATTAACTTTACTCTAAAACAGTTTTTGCAATTAAGGCAAAAATAATAATTTTTTTGCATTTTATACCGATATTTGCTTGATTAAAAACCGCGCTTATATTAAAATAGATAAGTAAAAATTTTTATTAATGTAAAAGAAAAGAAACTTTTCCTTAAAAGGTGTCTTATGATTAAACGCAGTTCAAATAAACGCAGATTAAAGTACGTATTCGTCGCGCTTGCCTGCACGGCGGCATTCTCGTTAACGGGTCTTGCGGCGGCATGCAAGCCCGACAAACCCGATAACGAGGACGAAAAAACCACGTCCAAGGAAGATACGCAGCTTCTCAAAAACGGAAACTTTGAATTTTTCAACGTTCCCGACGACGGCGTCTATCTCGTCAATACGCCCAACAACTGGACGCGCGGCGGGTCCTCTTCCTACACCCAGTCCGGTATAATAGGCACTTCTCAAAAGGATTGGGCGGCTTTGACCGACAGCGGGCTTGCGGCAAAGCTTGACTATAACAACGCGCTCGACTCCTCCGATAAAGACTATAAGGACAAGCACGTCGACTACAACGGACTTAAATCCAGCGATTTGCTTTATAAAGACACTTACGCCGCTTTGAACACGAAAGACGACGCCGAAGAAGCGGACAAGACCGCCGCTAAGGAGTTTATAGAAAACCCCGGCACGCATTACAACGTGCGCGAGAAAGACGGGGGGCTTGTTTATACCGACGGCGAAGGCAATGAAATGCCCGTTTACGAAGATAAGGACGAAAACAGCAAGACGTACGGAGATTACTTCTTTGACGAGGAACTTAAACAGCCCTTCTCCCACGTGCTTATGGTCCATAACTACGCGACCTCTCACAACGGCATTGCGCAGAATTATTCTTCGGTCAGCATAGACCTGCCCGCAAACACCGCGGCGGAAATTTCCGTATGGGTCAAAACGGCTTACCTTAAATTTTCACAGGGCGCCGACGTCAGCCAGGACCGCGGAGCGAATATTACCGTTAAACATACCGTCGGCTCCTCCACCCTCGACAATTTCTCTATTACGAGCATAAACACAGAAAAACTTATAAAAGACGGCAAAGCTTCCGCCGATTACAACGGCTGGGTTCAATATTCCGTTTATGTTAACGCGTGCGATTTCACTTCCAGCAATATTACATTGGAGCTTGGTTTGGGAGAGTCAAATCTGCGCGACGTAAATTATCCCGTGGAGGGTTACGCGTTCTTCGACGACGTAAGCGTAACCAAATACGTTTCGCTTGACGACAGCGAAAATTATAAAAACGACGAACAGAAAATCAAAAACGACAAGACGAATCTGACGCTTTCCAGCGATAAGAGCGAAAAGGTCTTTGTCGCGGATACGGATGTAAGAAACAATACCGCTATCGACCAAAGACACGCAAACAGCTTCTCTTATCTCATCGACCTTGCGTCCGAGCAGGATTACAACGCGGTAAGCTTCTCAAATGCGACTGCGGGACTTACCGTAGATAAAGACGGATATACCACTTCGCTTTATACGCTCGGCGAGAAAAATTTAATGGGATTTACTACGGCGACGGCTACAAACGACGCTAAGCTGCCCAAAAACTTCAACTCCTTCAGCCTGACGGGCGATTTGCTTGCATACTTTAAGGCGGGCTACGAATTTACCGCGGCTGACACCGAATTTAACGCAAGACTTAACGAAGCTTTGAAAAGTGCGGCGGATTTGCCCAAGCTTGACGCGGCAACAGACAACAACGTGCTTTTGATGCTTTCCGCCAACAGGGCTGCGTACACCTCCTCCGTCGACCTTACGATAGCCAAGGAAAGCCGCACTATTGTTTCCTTCTGGCTTAAAACTTCCGACATGAAGGGCTCCACCGCCGCAACCGTAACGGCGACGGACAAGGGCGATAAGGATAATACGGCTACGTTTACGCTTGACTCTACGGGCATGACAACCGACGTAGGCGACGAAGAAAACAAAAAAGATATTTTCAACGGCTGGGTGCAGTGCTTCGTATTTATCGATAACGAAACCGAAAGCGAAAAAACCGTATCTCTCGATTTAAGTATCGGTCAGACCGTAATTAAAGATACGGACGCGGCAAAATACAAAGCCGGTTGGGTTTCTATGGCGAACCTGCAAACCCTGTCTGTGGACGAAAAAACTTTCTCCTATACCGGTGAAGGCGACCACACCGCCACCCTTACGCTCGGCGAAGACAAGGATAAAGAGACGAACGCTTTCGACGAGGTTTACGGCAACCAGATTCACCGCATAGAAAACGATTTTGCCAACCCCGCAAACTATACGGGCGTTAACGGCGGAAGCTCTTACGTTAAAAACAACGGACAGATTTCCATGCCGTTCGACGACTCGAACACCAACGGCAACGCCGGACTTATAAACAAAAAATACTTCGAAAACTACAAAAACAACGAATGGTTTGACGACCTTCTCAACGGCTTCGGTTTATCCGGCAATACCGATTACAACGCAGTATGGAACAATATTTTCGGTTCCAAATCCGTACAGCAGCTGGTTATCGTAAATAAAACGCGCGACAGCTTTGTCATTGCGAAAAACGTTACCGAGGAAAACTTTAAAAATTACTACCTCAAAAACGACAATAACGAATTTGAAAATGTAGCTGCCGACGCGGAATTCGACAAAGACGCTACCTACTTCGAGAAAGTTCAGGTTAAAAACTACGGATTCCTGGGTTCCGAGCAGACGGTTGCCGCAGACAGCTATGCGACCGTAAGCGTAAAAGTCAAGGTTAGCAAGGGCGCCGTTGCATACGTTTACCTTACCGACACTTCGGCAAGTAAAGAGGTGCTTACGTTTAAAGCCCCCTCCTACACCTTCTATTACGACCAAGACGGTAACGTCCTCAAAAAGAAACCCGAAAAAGACCCGACTCTTACCGAACAGCTTGAAAACATACTTTACACCCTGCGCGACGACGGTCTGTATCAGGACGCCAACGGAAAGCTGTACGCAAACGTTTACAACTATGCAAAGCTTTACAAGGACGCTTCGGCGCAGTATTTCGATAAAGACAAAAACCCCGTGGGCTTCAATAACCTTGTTAAAGGACAGACTTATTACAAAGCCGACGGAACGGAAGCTAACGGATACCTTGTCACCGACGACGGAACTAAGATTTACGAATATAAGGACGGCAAATATTACTATGTAATGAAAGACGTCAAACCCGTAGAAGTTAACCCCTTCGATACAAGCTATGCAATAAAAGGCTACTCCGATATTTCCGAAACTTACGTTGCGAAAATCGAAGGCAACGAAGAAAACGCAAACAAATGGATTACGTTAAACTTCGTACTTCACGCAGGAAGCGCAAGCAAGTCCTACCGTCTGGAGCTTTGGAGCGGAGAAAGACAGTCGCTTGACAGCGGTTCCGCAGAAAACAGCACGGTTATCTTCGATTACAGTTACAGCACCGTTTCCGACGATACGCTGAAAAACGATTATTACGAAAAGAAAATAATAAGCGCTTATCAGGAACTTCTTACAAGCAAAGGGCTATTGTCCGGCTTTGCGACTTTGACGGAAAATATCAGCTATTACAAAGAGCTTACCGACAAATACCTTGCAAGCGGCGAATTAACGCAGGCGGATATCGATAAGTATGAAATTTTAACCAGCTACGTCGCCCACTACTACACTTACAGTTTATACGACTCGGCAAACTTTAAGCCTTTCAATAAGGAAACGGCTGACGAAAACTCGACCGGATACGATTACGATATAAGCAAATACAGTGAAAAGCTTGCGTATTTGCAGATTTCCGAAGGCGACACCTACACGGTATTTGCGGACTACTCCGTAATAGACCAGTCGATAAGCCTCGGCGAGGACTCGGATACGGGCGACGGCGACAACGACAAGCCTAAGGGAAATAACACAACGGTTTGGCTGTTGGTTTCCTCCATACTGCTTGTTGTAGCGTTGGTTGTGGCTATGATGTCGCTGTTAATCAGAGATATGCTTAAAAAGAAGCGCCGTGAAAAAGCGATAGGCAAAAACAATTTCAATCATCAGAAAGCAAACCGCTATATGAAGAAGCTTCACCTTAAAAAGGAAGAATTCGAAGAAGTGGATATTTCCGACGACGAAGAACAGCCTGTTGCGACCGAAGAAACGCAAAACCCGGAAGCCGAAACGGTTGAAACGGAAGAATCCGAACAGCCGACTGAAAGCGATGAAATTCCGGAAGAAAATAATTCCGACAACGGCGAAGAAGAATAATCAAAACATTTAAACCGCCCGCGCTATTGCGCGGGCGGTTTTATTACGGTTAATTAAAAAATCAAATTCTCAATCCGGAAGGCAAATGGTTTTTGGCAACCCCTTCGACAACCTTACACCAACCGAGCGGATAACCCCTGTATGTTACAAGGTTCCAACCCTTTTCGGCCGCAGGAGCCTCAAACGTAAGTCCGTGTAAATAGTTAAGCGCGGTGTACTCGTCCACGTCTACGCTTTTCGCTTCGTCTGCCTTTAAAGCCATTGCAAGTCTGTGCGACGGAATAAACCGTTTCCCCGCCGAATCGTTGCAACCCAAAAACAAGCCTTCCGCACGGCAAGCTTTATAACCCGACCGAAAATTAATATCCGGCATTCCGTCAAAAAAACTGCGGATAGCACGGTCGCTGTCGTAGACGTTTTCAAGCTTTATCCCAAGCGTTTGCGCTTCCCACTCTCTGTACGGTTTTAAGCTGTTGCCGTCTTTCACGCAAGGCTTTTTCAACTTCAAATCTGTGCGTTTACCGTCGGTTTTTTCGAGGACGGCGCAAAAGTGTCCTTCCCCGCGTATATTGTGAGGCAAAAGCCTTTTCATGTCCAACAACTTATAATTTTTATTATTTTTTAAAAAGCTTTCTATCTGTCGTTCATTTTCATCGGATGAAAATGTGCATGTTGAATATACCATTCTTCCGCCGACCGCAAGCATTCTGTCGGCGCATTCAATAATATTTTTCTGTCTTTCGGCACAAATTTCTACGTTTTTAAGGCTCCACTCGGGTATCGCGTTAGGCTCCTTTTTAAACATTCCCTCTCCCGAACAGGGTGCGTCCACAAGAATTTTGTCAAAATAACTTCCGAAAAGTTCCGCCATAACTTCGGGCGTTGCAGACGTCAAAAGAGTATTTTTTATACCCATACGCTCTACATTGCTTTCCAGAATTTTAAATCTGTCGTAATTGATTTCGTTTAGTACAAGCACGCCTTCGCCGTCCATGTATTGCGCAAGCTGAGTGCCTTTGCCGCCCGGTGCCGAGCATAAATCCAATACTCTTTCCCCCGGGCGCACGTCCAGCTCCGGCGCGGCGCACATTGCCGACGGCTCCTGCACGTAATACAAACCCGCCGCGTGCTCTATTGTTTTGCCCGGCGAATCCGAAAGAGTATAAAACCCGCTTTTCTCCCAGGGCACGCAGCCGTCGAGAATAACGGGTGAAATTTTTTCAAATTCCTCAACGGAAATTTTAAGCGTATTTGCACGTACTCCGCGGACAACGGGCTTTTCATAGCTTTTCAGAAAATTGTCGTAATCCGCACCGAGCCGCGCCTTCATGACGGAAAGAAATTCCCGAGGCAAATTCATTTTAAAAGCTCCCTCAACCCGTCAGGAGTAAGCACGACCACTCCTTCACGCTTTCTTGCACTTTGCGAACGAACGCCGTCGTCGCTTTCCTCGCAGACGTAATAATCACACTCGTCTAACCGTGCGGAATACTTCCCGCCGCGCTCGTAAATTGTGTTTACCAGCGGTATCGAAATTTCGGTATTATTTTCGATAGTCCTTGCAAACGTAAAAATTTTACCTTTCAAAGCGCCGTCTTTGTTGCTTTTTTTGCGCGAAACATTATTGAAAAAAAGTATTCTCGCCTTTGCGCGGGCGGCCTTTTCGGCGCGCTTTTCCCTGTTGTAATTGCGCATTCCCTTAGACTGCGGACGCGTAATATTGTAATTTTCTATTTTTCCGTACAAAATGCCCAAACCGTCTAAAAGTTCCGAAAGAGCGCAACCTTTTTCCGCACACATTGCCTGCACTATACGCATTGTGGCGTAAGCGTCGTCGGCGGCGCGGTGCGGGGTAAACTCCACACCCAAATCGTTTGCAATATGCTCCAAACCGAACTGACGCGAAAAGTCGTTTTTTACCGCCATATAGACCAACTGACTGTCCGTAAAGCGGAAGTTAAACGACGGCAATCTGAAACGTCTCGTTTCCAAATTGAGATATTTGACGTCGTTGACGGTGGAATGTCCGCACACGACGTTTTCGGGATTTTCCAAAAGTGACTTTATATACGGATACACTTTTGTAAATTTTGGATATTTTTTAAAATCGTCGTAATCGTACGGCAAAACAATACCCTTATCGCCCTTTCTGTCCGTAAGGCGGAACTTGCCGCGCGGATTGATAAGAATATCTTCTTTTTTTATAATATTGAAATTTTCGTCGCAGACGACGTAGCCGAATGCGCAAATTTTTGCTTCCGTTTTATTGACGCTTGCGCACTCGATATCGAAAAATACTAAACTCATTTTTACCGAAAATTAATTTTTACCGAATAATTATAACATATTACGATTTAAATATCAACTTTAAGCCGCGCCGCCTATTGACAAATATGATAATTTATAATATAATTTTTTTGAAATGAAAAAATTGTTGACAATTGTCGTATGCGACGGAACGCAAGACGTTAATACCGAAAATTTTAACGAAAATATAGAAATTACAGTTGCCGAACAGGGCAACGTCTCTCAGGCAATAAAGAATTCAAAAGCCAAATTTACGTTTGTTTCCGACTGCGGTATTTCCGCAGCCGAGACGGACTTCTTTCTTGAAACACTGCGCGAAGCGAATACCGATATGGTACTTGCCTCGGACGTTTGCGCTGTCAAAACCTCTGTTTTGAAGGATTGCGATTTAAAGAACGCGGACGCTTTTACTTACAACTCTTTCGGGGCAATGAACTGCAAAACCTTGAAAAGAATACGTTGCGTTCCTTTCATGACGGAAAAACAAAAATTGGAATGCACTGACAAAACGACGCATAATTTGCTTTGTGTTGCGGAGGAATTCAAAAAAGTCAAATCCAAACTGAATAAAGATATTTATGCTTACGTATTCGACACGCTTTGCGACAGGCTGGTAACCTACTATATGACTGCCGTACTTGCGGTCAAAGACGGAAATTTGCCCGCCGAGAAGCTTATTGAGTTCGATAACCGCCTTAAAGGTGAAATCGTGCTGTTTCTTGCGTTGGAAAAACGTTTCACTGCGACAAAGTTGCAAAAACTGAGAGAAAAGGGCTTTAAAATATCCGGTCTGAAAGCGAGAAAATTCAGAAAACTGCTTAATATCTGACAGAAAACACCGCGGAAATTATCCGCGGTGTTTATTATTTTTTAGGTAAAATTTTGTCTTTACCGCCCATATATTTACGCAAAACTTCAGGTATATATACGCTGCCGTCTTTTTGCAGATGGTTTTCCAAAAACGCTATCAACATTCTGGGCGGAGCAACTACCGTGTTATTTAAAGTGTGGGCGTACTCGTTTTTGCCTGTTTGTGAATTTTTATATCTTATTCCGAGTCTTCTTGCCTGTGCGTCCGTAAGATTGGAACAACTGCCTACCTCGAAATACTTTTTCTGTCTGGGGCTCCATGCCTCTATGTCGCAGCTTTTGTACTTTAAATCAGCCAAATCGCCGGAACAGCAAACAAGCTGTCTTACGGGAATTTCCATGGAAACAAAAAGCTCTACGGTGTAATTCCAAAGTTTTTCATACCAGCTATCGCTTTCTTCGGGCTTGCAGATAACTATCATTTCTTGCTTTTCAAACTGGTGTATACGGTAAATTCCGCGCTCCTCTATTCCGTGAGCGCCTTTTTCTTTTCTGAAACAGGGCGAGTACGAAGTAAGCGTTTGAGGAAGCGAAGCTTCGTTTAACACTTCGCCCATGAATCTGCCTATCATTGAATGTTCAGACGTACCTATAAGATATAAATCCTCGCCCTCTATTTTATACATCATGCCTTCCATTTCTTCAAAGCTCATAACGCCGGAAACGACGTCGCTTCGTATCATGAACGGCGGAATGCAGTAGGTAAAGCCTTTGTCTATCATAAAATCGCGGGCATAGGTAAGAACAGCCGAATGAAGGCGCGCCACATCGCCCAAAAGATAATAAAAGCCGTTGCCGCTGGTGCGCCTTGCGGCGTCTAAATCTATTCCGCCGAGCGACTCCAGAATATCGAGATGATACGGAACCTCGAAAGGCTTTTCCTTCGCTTCCAAAAAGACTTTGCCCTGAACGTTTTCGCTGTCGTCCCTGCCTATGGGAACGTCGTCCGCAATAATGTTGGGAATCGACATCATGCAGGTTTTAAGTCTGTTTTCCGCTTCGGCGCTTTCTGCTTCTATTACGGCGATACGGTCGTTATTTTCCTTGGAAAGAAGCTTTGCCTTCTCCGCTTCTTCCTTTTTACCCTCGCGCATCAGCAAACCGATATTTTTAGCAAGCGAATTGCGCTGGGCGCGGCGGCTGTCGCCTTCCTGCTGCAACGCACGCTTTTTACCGTCCAGCGAGATAATTTCGTCTACCAGCCCAAGCTTTTTATCCTGAAATTTTTTCCTGATATTTTCTTTAACAAGCTCCGGATTATCCCTGATGAGGTTAATATCTATCATGAAATTTTCCTCCGTTTTCGTTCAATAAAATTATACTTCAAATTTTTGCCAATTGCAATTAAATAGCTTATAATATCTTGAAAAATTAATTCAAGCATGATATAATGTACTTATCTTTTTATTATCCGGTAAAATATGAGTAAAATTTTTTATAAAGTAAACGGTAAAAACGAAAAGTCAGACGCGGAAAAAACCGCGCCCGACCAGACGCGCGCGGCGGACGAAATTTCAAATTCCGTCGACGTTACCGAAACCAAGACCGAAGCAAAAGACAAAGAGCAGTTCAACAAGGAAAAAATTATAAAATACTTCAAGCGACACCCCAAAAAGACGGCGAGCGGAAAAGTAGACAGATTTTCTCCCAAACTGAATAAGGGACTTTCGTCAACACAGGTTCAGACGAGGTTTACGCAATTTTTGTTCAACGATACCAATAAAAAGTATTCGCGCTCCTATGCGAGTATTTTTATAGGTAATATCTGCACGTTTTTCAACCTGTTGTGTCTGCTTGCCGGTATCGCGCTTATCATTGCATATACCAAAGGTATTACCAATTATTTGGTTATAATAATTACCTCCGCAAACATAGTTATAGGTATTATTCAGGAAATACGTTCCAAGCGGTCGATAGATAAGCTTTCGATACTTGCCGCCAATACGGTTAAGGTTATCCGCGACGGAGAGGTTACGGAAATACCGGTAACGGAAATAGTGCTTGACGACGTGCTTATTTTAGAGCTGGGAAACCAGGTCCCCGCAGACTGTATACTTGCGGAAGGCTCGGTAGAAGTAAACGAAAGTCTCTTAACGGGCGAATCCGTTCCCATTAAAAAATCCGTAGGCGACACGCTTTATGCGGGTAGCTTTATTTCAAGCGGAAACGGAAAATTCAGGGTGGAAAAAGTCGGTAAGGAAACTTACCTTGAAAAGCTTTCCTCAAAGGCAAAAAAATATAAGCGCCCCAATTCCGAGCTTATGAATTCCACCAAACTTATAATCAAAGTTATTTCCATTTTGATTATACCTATTGCCATAGGAATGTTTTTCATTACCAAAAACAATTTCGACCCTACGGCAGGCGCGACGGATTTTATTTTCGACGCGAAAATAAACTTTGCGATACAAAAAACCTGCGCCGTAGTTATAGGAATGATTCCTTCGGGCATGTTGCTTTTGACAAGTATCGCGCTGGCGGTCGGCATTGTCAGACTTGCGAAAAACCAGACGCTTGTACAGGATATGTACTCGCTTGAAATGCTAGCGAGAGTCAACGTACTTTGTCTGGATAAAACGGGTACTATTACCGACGGAAGAATGCGCGTAAACGACTGCGTTATTTTAAACTCGGTCGGGGATTATTCGCTTAACGACATTATGGGCAGTATGCTTGCCGCATTGGAGGACAATAACCAAACCTCCATTGCGCTTTACAATCACTTCGGTCACAGCGATGCGCTTACGGCAAATGCCACGCTTCCTTTCTCGTCAAAAAGAAAACTTTCCGCAGCGTCGTTCGACGACGTGGGAACTTTTTGTATGGGCGCGCCGGAATTCGTTTTAAAGCCCTATCCCGCCAAGGTTGAAAAGATAGTGAAAAGCTATGCGCAGATGGGCTTGCGCGTCATAGTGCTTGCACACTCGCCCTCCCCTATTGTCGGAGAAAAGCTGCCGGCGGTGCTTAAACCTATTGCGGTTATTTCCATTGCCGACAATATACGCGAGGACGCCGTTGATACCATTAAGTGGTTTGGCGAAAACGACGTAAATATAAAAGTAATTTCGGGCGACAATCCCGTGACGGTTTGCGAAGTCGCAAAACGCGCGGGTATAAAGGGCGCGGAGAAATATATTTCTCTCGAAGGTCTTAACGAGTCGGAAGTGGCGAATATCGCAAACAAATACACAGTATTCGGCAGAGTAACCCCCGAACAGAAAGCCGTGCTTGTTCGCTCTATCATAGCGGATGGAAATTCCGTTGCAATGTCGGGCGACGGCGTAAACGATATAGTTGCGCTTAAAGAAG